>Ga0114933_10001446_pt1 | contig 26385 bp, 22 predicted proteins | sample 4SBtaG_FD_89691 | JGI IMG/M metagenome (GOLD analysis project Ga0114933, IMG submission 89691) | Deep subsurface microbial communities from Kolumbo volcano to uncover new lineages of life (NeLLi) - 4SBTROV12_W25 metaG | ecosystem: Environmental > Aquatic > Marine > Volcanic | place: Kolumbo... | reverse complement strand
TCGTCATCGGGACAAATCTCGGAGCCAAGTTCGATTAGTAAACGCGCTCGAGGGTCCTCAGCCCTGAGGACTCCATGCCCGAAGCCATAGATTGGTCGGCGAGCCGCCAATTCTGACCGGACGAATTCCTCAATCTCTGCTGGGTCTGATGTCCCAATACGCTGGACGAACTCTAGGCAAGCCTGGTTTGCTCGGCCGTGCAGCGGGCCGGACAACGCATTCATCGCGCTGGCGATCGATGCGTAAATCGAGGCTCGGCCTGAAGCGACTGCTTTGCCTGAGAATGTTGAGAGATTTCCTCCTCCATGATCCATGTGCAGTATGAAGAAGAATCTCAAGACGCGTTCCATCCTCTCAGCTTCCTCGCCCTCGACGCCGAGCATATGGACGAAGTTCTCCACTAGGCCCAACTCGGGTTTGCGTGGTCTGAGTTCTTCTGACTTGCCGCCACGCAGCAGGAATAGTCTCGCCATCAACTCAGGCATACGGGCAATCAGATTCATCGAACCCGAGCGAGAGTCTCCTGTAGAGTCAGCAGCCCCTAGGGCCATGATGCCGATTGCTAGCCAATCCATAGGGTGGCCACTACCCGGAGTCAACGACTCCAGTACTCTGAGTGCCCCTGTTGGCATCTCCTCTGCGCGGTGGGCGAGTTCTGCTCGAAAAGCCGCTGATTCATCTTCGTTCGGAAGTCTCTTGTTCATCAGGAGATAGATTACATCCTCCTCCTCAAGATTAGCGAGGTCACCGATTGGATAGCCCACATAATGCACGCCTTCGATTGGGTCTACGAAGGAGGTTTTGCATGTCCCGACAGGGATTCCTCGGAGGCCGGAGTCCAGATTATCTTCAGTGATTGTGAAAAGTGTGTCATCGTCACCCATGTTATCGCCTAGCATTAGACCTAAAGAGTAGTCAATGATAACCCTTCGGACAGTAGATTAGTGAATCTAGAGGCCGATAGTGGGCTGGAATTGTATTTTCTTAACTGGCAATTGGTCTCAAATCCCCCCGGAATGGTGAAATCAGGGAGGTTTGCGGTAATACTCGTGACTGATTGGCGCGACCGGTTGGAGGAGTTGGATTCGGAACACCGCCATATGCTCGAAGGCGGGACCCTTAGTCAGTTGTTTCTAGGCTATCCTCTCTCCCTCTCGCATCCAGTATTCATCGGCTCATTCTACGGCTTCCTAGTGGGCCTCACTCTGCTTCTTCCATACGCATACTTTGGTAGCGTCGACGATATTCCAATTATGGAATCATTCAGAAATTGGGGGATGCAAACTCTGATGCTGATTACACTATGCTCGTTCCTTGGAGGTTCCTCCTCGATTATCGCATCCGTATCTAAGCGCCCGCCGATTAGATTGGAAAACCGTAGGAGATTCTTATTCCCATTCCCATTCATCGGCCTAGCGATAATATCGGTCTCGATGATGAACGAGATTCCAGATTACGCCATGTTCTCAGGTTGGGTGTGCTTCGTCCTCCCTGGTCCATTATACATCCACCTCTCCTATGCTCCAAGGTGGAGGATAATTGACAGGTTGGATCGCGGACTCCATCCATTTGAGGGCATGATTAGAACAATTGACAAACCTGAATCCGAAGAACTCGTTGCTAATGAGGACGACGAGTTGGAAGAAGTAGTCAAGGAGACTTAGTCTCAGGCAGATGCCTCTAGGTCGTATATCCTCTTCCTCAGCGAATCGGGCATGGGTGTGCTCTTACGAGATTCGTAATCAAAAACCACGCCTGAGACTCTTCCTTGGGCGGCCATCTCTCCTCCATTGGCCTCGCTCGTGATTCGATAGCCCATCTCAAATGATGAGTTGCCAATGCGAGTTACTGTCGTGTGAACAGTCACTGTGTCCGGGAAGCCCACAGGTGCCAAGTAGTCGGCCTGCAGGCCAGCTAGAATGGGGCCAATCCCCTTAGATTTGTGCAATTCATCGAAACCGCAGGCGATGAAGTAGTTCATTCGGGCCGTCTCCATCCAAGTTAGGAAGACAGTGTGATTGACATGATTGAAGGCATCGAGATCGCCCCACTGGACCGGAATATCGCACTTTATGGGCCAGTGTCCTAACTCAGGCATCGCCCGGACCTCCTGGTATCTCTCTGGCCACTATCCAATAGAGTACGAGGCCCGTTGCGACAGCGAGGGCCCCTTTCCATGCTCCAAGTTCGTCAGCAGGCGGTAGGATTCCAGCCTCCTGGATCCAAGATAGTACTGCGAACATTATCCCAAAAGCCGAGGCAAGCAGCCAAAACACCAGTAATCTCTCACGTCTTTCACCTTGCATGTCAATCACTCATATCAATCCTAATTGTCGACCACACGAATCGAACTTTACGAGAACCTCATCTAAGTCCTCGCGCGACAGTCCCGCAGACATCTGAGCCCTCACTCTCGCTTTGTCCCGGGAGACCATCGGGAATACAATTGCACCCACCATCGCACCCTGCTCTCTGAGTGCAGAAGATAGGTCTTGGGCTACTGAGCTCTCTCCACACATCACAGGGATTATCGGAGTCTCACTCAAACCCGTATCGAACCCGAGTGACTCGAGTTCATTGCGGAAGTAATCAGTGTTCTCCCAGAGTTTTCGGACATGCTGCGGCTCCGTCATCAGCACCTGTACTGCTGCCTTCTGGGCTGCTGCAACACCGGGTGGCTGGCTTCCAGACAGTAGCCATGACCTGCTATGATTCAGAGCGTGTCTGCGGACATCCTCCGATCCTGCCACGATGCCTCCCTGCACCCCCAGTGCCTTCGAGTAGGAGCCAATTTCGAAGGTTACTCTTCCTTGTAGTCCAAAGTGAGCCACTATTCCACGTCCTTCTCCGAGGACTCCTTCTCCATGGCAATCATCTACGAACACCATCGCATCGTGCTCCTCAGCGAGCTCGGTGATTCGGTCGAGGGGTGCTATGTCGCCATCCATGCTGAACACCCCATCAGTGATGATCAGTTTTCTCTCACTGTGCTTGTGCTGCTTTAGGGTACTCTCGAGGGCGTCCATGTCGTTGTGCTGGTACACCGCCCGCGATGCCTTGGTCAGCCGGACTCCGTCAATTATCGATCCGTGATTTAGTTCATCGGAGATAATCACATCCTCCGGTCCGCGCACAAGAGTTGGGATCAGGCCGACATTGGCAGTGTATCCTGCCGAGTAGGTGAGCGCTGCCTCGACCTCTTTGAATTGGGCACACAGGCGCTCGGCCTCGAGATGGAGTTCAAGGGTTCCAGCTATCGCTCTGACTGAGCCAGAACCTGCTCCATACTTTTGAGTGGCCTCAATCGAGGCCTCGACAACTTTGGGATGAGTTGTCAGATTGAGATAGTTGTTAGCCGAGAGCATAATCATCTCTTGTCCATCTATAATGCAACGCGGCTCACTTGCCGACTGCAAGGCAGGAGGGTCCCAGTCGAATCCTTGTGAACGTAACTCCTCGTAACGCTCGCGCATCCACGATAAGTCGGCTGCCATGTTCCGCAGAACCAGTTCAGGTTCATTGCTCCATCGGACGCCAATCCTCGCCTATCTTGCGTGTCCTTCATTCGCAATGCCCTCTACCGGCCACTATGGCCGTCTCGCTGACTCTGTTAGGGATTGCTCAGGACGGAGGGGTCCCCCACGCTGGCTGCGCATGCTCGCATTGCATGGCTGCGCATCGGGATCATCAGCTTCGCAGGCATCCTGTCGCATGCGGAGTACTCGGTGCTGATGGCAGTATGCACCTAATCGAGGCCAGCAGGTCGCTGCCAGACCAGATGAGGCTGTGGGCCGAGACTGTGGGCATAGGCGGAGTAGCTAGACCGGATAGTGTGAGTCTTACACATGTACACCTTGGACATGTGGATGGACTTGGTCAATTCGGCAAGGAGGTCATGGGAGTCAGTAACTTACCGCTTTACGCAAGCAGTTCAGTCATCGCCGAGATGGAAAAGCGGGAAGTGATGGAGCCATTCAGTCCATCTGAAGTTTCTCCAATGCAAGGGTTCGAACCTTCCGAGGGTTGCGGCTTTGAGTTGTTCTTCGTCCCTGTACCTCATCGTGATGAGTTCGCAGACACTCACGCTATCCTAATTAGAGGTCCTTCTAGGTCGGCCCTGTTCTTACCTGACCATGACAAGTGGGATGCTACGCTTGCCGAGCATGGTGCTGAGACTATTCGCGGGTGGCTCGCCGAGATTGGAGCAGACCTGGCTCTGATTGATGGCTCATTCTGGGACTCTGGAGAGCTTCCTGGTAGGGATATGAGTGAGATACCTCACCCCACCGTTTCAGAGAGTCTGTTGAGACTCGGGGTGAGAAGTGAAGGAGATCCTGAGATTCACTTCATCCACCTCAATCACTCGAATCCGCTTCTAAATCAGGAGAAAGAGTACGATGAGTTGACCGGAATGGGTTGGGGAGTCGGTTGGCAAGGTCAGCACTTTTCGCTTTGATTTCGTATCAGGAACATTATGAGCGGCCCCCCTAGGGAAGGGGCGTGCATCTGACCGGAGTGGTGTCAAGTGGGCTCGGCCGGGCCCATGTATTCATGGCTCAGCCTCACTATCAGGATCAGTTCAAGTTGATACTGGGGACGGGCGCTTGGCCTGGGACTCTGAACATCAATTTGTTTGGAGACAATCTCGCAGAATATCGAAGCCTTAGGGCTCTAGCCGGCCTGGAGGAAGGGGAAAAGGCCCAGAGAACCAAGGCCCTGAGGGTCCATGGCTTCGAGCGTTCAGGGAAATCCTTCGGAGGGGCCACCGCCTTCAGGGCGGAGATAAGTCGTGGCGGAGATGAGTGGATAGGTTGTGCCATACTGATACCGGACCTGACTCGCCATACCGAGATCGCTGAGGTGATATCAGCCTCCTTCCTGCGCGAAGCGCTACCCTGCGAGGATGGTGACGAGGTCTTCATCAGGCTCGTCTGAGAGGCCTCATCCACTCCCTCTCAAGCAGCGTTGACATCTCCAGACGGGCGAGAGAAAGCCATCTGGTGTGCTGCCTGATATCATCAGGAGGAGGTGTGAACCAGCTTGTATCTGGTAGAGAAGAATCGAAGATATCCGAAGTATGGTCGTTCTCTATCGACCATAGAATCAGGCCCTCAGAAGGAGCGCGGCCGAGGTCAATAGGGATATTCGGCCTTTCAAGGGCCAAGCGGATGTCTTCGATGGTGTTCCTTCCCGAAGCCACACCTGATACCGCGCTGGCCATTCTGCGGACCTGATTCCAAAGGAAGGCTCGCGACTTAACTGAGATACCGATAATTCTACCCTCATCGGTCACCCATGGACTGCACTCGTCCACAGTTCTGACCGGGTCCTTTCCCTCATCAAGGCGGCACAGGTTCGTGAAGTCGTGCTGACCTTGCAAGGATGAGCACGCCTCAGCGAACGCATCCTCGTCGAACCCCCTAGGCCAGTCGTGAGATACCTCTGTGCGATACAAATAATGACGCGAGATGGAGTGCCTGATTCTCGTGTCTTCGGGGATGGCCTTGACACCCCAAGCGACCATTCCTATCGGCAGGTTGTCATTCAGTGCCCTCAGAAGATTGGCCCTCTGGATTGACCCTGCCACCTCATTTGGAAGATCGATTCTAGCTAGATTCATCCTCACGCTTACTCCGGCATCTGTCCGGCTGGACATCTCTAGGCATTTGGGCCTCCACCAGTCCAGTCGGTCTAGTGCCCTAGTCAGGGAGCCTTCGACTGTCTTGATGCCGGGCTGGGTCTGGGACCCATGGAAGGAATCACCATGATAGCCTAGGGCGACCATCACACGGTCGCTGTCCAAGCGATTGCCTCCACTAGTCCTCGGCCAGGTACTCAGTAGCCTCTTCAGCGGAGGGGAAGCCCAGCCCTAAAAGCGCGAATTTGATGGCGACTGGGACATACTGTCTAGCAAAGGGGTGACTTCGATCGAAATCTGTCTTGAGGTCGACGGAATCGATTAGCATGCGGGCGGCCTCGTATAGGTGAAATGAGACATCGACCTCGTCGCTCGAAGCACCGAGGTCACATAGTTTCTCGAACTCTCGTACTGCCATAGGTATTCGGTCAAACTCTAGGAGAGCGTTTGCGTGTGCGGCGAGGTACTCGGCGTTATCCGGGGCTAGAGAAGATGCCTTACGGAAGTAGGCAGCAACCTGTCCCTCATTTACTCGATCTTTACCATTATCGTCGATATTCCCGTTCTGCTGTATCTCGAATAGGGCTGACTCAGCCCATCCATGATACCCGGCCGGATCATCCGGATTGTTCCCTACATGTGTTTCGAAAAGCCCCATGGCCCCCATGAAATCACTTTGCATGATATGCTGTGCCGCTCTCGTCACCAAGTCTTCATCGCTCATCTTATCGCCTCGGTTTCGACTTGGTGGGCTGGTGGTTATGAAGGTGCGGCAGCGTTAGTGTAAGATTCCCCATGTGTGCTCAGCGTTCCCGACCATCCACTCGTAATCATCAGCCGTCCTCAATCCCTGCTCGTCTAGGATAGCAATCTTCAGAACTTCGAGAGGGTATTCGTTGTAGGTAAGGTGGCTCACCATTCCAGCGCGTGTAGGTTGATCGAAGGTCCAACGGGCCCTGCTGACTGCCCTAACTTCGATTGATATCTGTGTACGCCCGTTCCAAATCCTGACTTTGAACTTGGGCAGAGGATTACCGTGATTATCTAGCAGAGGCTGTTCCCCGTCCGACTCTAGAACCTCGACCTCGCAACGCTTGAAATTCTCAGTCCGGCCTCGTCTGGCATCATGGAAGATACCCGTGCCGATAGCTGGGGTGCGTAGAAAGTCCCGGCGGCGCCATGGCTTGTCGTCCATCGAAGTCATCCCCGGGGTGATGTGTGGTCTGAACCAATCGATGTACGAGCCGTCATCGAAGTGAAGCATGCCCCAAAACCATGGGAAGGATGGGGCTTGGACGGATACTTTCTGGAAGTAAGCCGAGCCTTCAAACTCCTCGCCATCCACCTTCAGTTTGAGTTTGGTTCCTTGCAGTCTCAGAATGTCATATCCCATGTCGAAGCCATACACATTGTTCCTGTAGGTCAGGGTGCTTGGTGGGCCCCACCAAGGAGTCATCTCAGCTTCGAACGAGGTCGGTGCACCTTCTGAGCGGGCTTCCTCATCACTTGTGAGAGAGAGCCAGAAGCCTTTGTTGCCAGGCCTCATCCCCAGAGAGAAGTCTTCATCGAGAATAGGTACGATTGCACCGGCTCCCTCGCCGGACCCGTCTGCGGGCCAAAGGGGGTGCTTATCGCTGACTAAAGCCATCCTGCATTCTCTAATCACTAGGGGCTCGAACATGCGCTCGCCATCATACCACCATGCGCACACCATACCAGGGATGACATGTCCGCCATCCTCATCAATCGACATTCTAGAACCGGGTTTCCACCAATGCCCATTGACTCTGATTGCTGGCGTCTCCTTAGTCGACCACAGTATCATCAGTTGCCGCGAACGCCTTGGGTCTACTGGATCGGGGACGAACATAATCACCCAGTACCACCACCAAGATAGTCTCGGAATGGGGGGCATCACATCGAGCCTCCACAGAAGAGAGAGGTCTCCTACAAACTTCTCCATCTTATCCATGTAGAATCCTCACATGATTTCGCGATTCTTGAAGCTTGATTGTCCGATTGCTATCATCAGCAGAGTAATCATGACTAGAACTGTGCAACTGACTAACAACGCAACGACTGGACTTTGGGTCTCAAGAGTATGTTCTGGCGGTGCCCAAAAGAAGTGCAGCCCGGAATCCATACCGAATACATCTGAAATCAGAGCGTACTGTAGAGTGTCGGGCCATGCTATCAGTACCACGGCGTCAATGAGCTGTAAGGCCCAATGGGAAACCGATAGCATCGGTACAGTGGAAGATGGCAGAGTCATGGTGAACATTCCCATGATGAATTCCCAGATTCCGAGAATTATGCAGAAGTATACTCCATACTTGGGGGCAATCAGACCAATTGTATTGTACAGGGCTCCGTAAGCGGCCAGAACCAGAATGGTCGCTAATCCAACCCCTAACCAGACAGGATAGTCAGATAGCCTCACTAAGCCGTCCCCGGGAGCTATCAGTGAAGTGATGAATGCCATAATCAACACTAGAACGAGAATGTAGGTGCCAGTAAGTAGGAGATACCCCAGTAACCGGTAAAGGATGAATTCTGCTCGATGTATTGGCTTCGATAGTAGATAGTGCAGGGTGCCATTCTCAGTCTCATCCCGGATGAGTCCAAGGGCTAGGAATAGTGGGATGAATATGCCTAGCATCAACACGAAGGCCATCTTTCCAGTACCTATGATGAATGTCCTGTGAGACATCTCTCCCTCAAACTCACTCTCGGCCGGATCCTCGTTGACATTGTAATCTGCCCTAATTTCGATAATCTCATCACCGTCGGCATCCAATATCCAGATGACATCACAAGGAATTCCATTTCTGTTGTCATCGTTCTGAATGGCGAGACAATCTCCATCATCGTCCACTTCTATTCCTATTTCGTTAACATCGATTCCGTCCCAGTCAATCCCATCCTCGTCAATATACATCGAAGCTGGGTCCGGCTCTACAAATTCCTCCAAAGTGAAGTATCCCCATTCCATGTATTGCATCTCAGGAACATTGACCGAGCCAGACGCCTTAAATCGCCCATTAACGAAGTATGAATTATCCTCGTATATGCATGCAGAGCCCCACCCCATCCACCAGTCCTCCAGCGGCTCTCCATCATCACATGAGTCTACATCTCCCCAGTCTACGATGCCAGACCATCTGTTTCCTGAATAGTCGACATCTATCCACTCTGCGTCGAGATATCCACTACCCTCCCAAGTGTGATTGCCAGAGTGGATTCTAGAATCGTCATTCCAGTCAATCTCACCTATGCCAATGTAGTAGCCTGAGCCGGGGTACTCCTCTCCATCCCAGTCGCTAGTGCCAAACTTCTCCTCCTGCCCTCTTGGATATCCATCATTGTCCTGGTCTTCAGAGTCGCCATCATTGTCTATCGGTTCAAATTCGTCCCTGATGTTATCAATGTAGAATGCCAGTAGCAGAGCCATGACCAGAGCTCCAACAGACAAGACTACCCACGTCGAGACTCGGTGCCTGAGTTGCCTGATTGTCAACTCAGTAATTGCTCCCGCCTTGCGATCCATTCGAGTCCACACAGACTGAGCTAGAGATCTGCCCTTCTCATCCATCACGAACTCCCTCCTATCAGATAGCCCAGTAATGCCTCCAAGTTGTCATCCGGATTGTCGATTGACTCGACCAAGACTCCGGAATCTGTAATTACTCGGGGAAGAATGGAATGTGCGGCTGAGAGATCGTTGGTCTGAATTTCCAGTTGGCCCTCGTTGGGGAAGCGAACGCCGTATACTGGATTCTCAACGATGAATCTGCGAGCGAGTTTTCTAGGGTCCTCGCATGTCAGCAGGATTCGGTGAGGGTGCTTGTCCAGAAGTCCTCTGATGGCGTGCAGGTTACCCAAGGCTAGCAGTCTGCCTTCATTCAGAATGACAATCTGTTCGGTGATTCGTTCAATCTCTTCAAGAATGTGACTTGAAACGAGAACTGTCTTGCCCTGTGTTCCCAGCTCCCTGATGACGCTCATTATGCTTGTCCGTGCGATTGGATCGCAGCCGTGCAGAGGCTCGTCTAGGATAATCAGATCAGGGTCGTGGACCAACGCGTGAGCTATTTTGACACGTTGCCTCATCCCCTTGCTGTACTTCCCTATCTCCTTGTTCTGGACATCTGATAGACCAACGAAGTCGAGTACATGCTCAGCCCTAGCAGTTGCTTCTTCACGAGTCATGCCGTGCAGACGAGCGAGAGTGGATACAAAATCCAGAGCAGTCATCCAGTCGTACATCCTCTCGGTTTCGCAGACATACCCGATTCTTCGATAGGGAGAGGGATTGACCCAAGGATCCTCGCCGAACAGCTTGACACTTCCCTGACTCGGCTTTAGCCTACCCATTAGGAGCTTAAACAGAGTTGATTTTCCAGCTCCGTTGGGGCCTAGAACTCCCGTAACTCCGCCGTCGATTGCCAGAGATACATCATTCAACCCAATTACCTGATCATACCACTTTGAGACTTGGTCGACTACTACAGCAGGTGTCTTCTGACTCATTCCCTAGTCACCTCCAGAGTGCCCACTCTGAAGGTGAGCAGTGCAATTGCGGACGCATTATACAGAAGCATCGAAACTAAAGAGAATGCTAGTGGGTGATCGTAGTTCGGCTCAATGCCCAGTAGCCACTGGCCTATGTGGGCTAGGGAGTCATATGGACTAAGGACATACAGTATCGATGTATCGAACTGCGATTCGATTAGCAGGGCCAGTAGTTTCGTCCCATAGATGACACCTAGGAATGCGATAGCAGCGAAGAACCTGCTCTGGCTGATACTCGAGAGAGCTAGGCCAATTGAGGTGTAGGTAATTACGACTAGGATTCCAGCAATCAGGCCCCCCAGGAACATAGGTAAAGTATCGACCAGATATGCCCAACCTTCGCCATTGAATACAATCGCTGAGGTGTAGTAGACGAAGTATGAAAGGACGATGACAAAGCCCAACACCACAGCCACACTGATGTACTTCATGACAGTGTAATCGGTCCTAGTTACGGGTCTTGAGAAGTAGATGGCACTCGTGCCAAACTTCCTATCATCCGAAATCATCCCCCCTACCACTAGAGCAGTTAGCATAGGCCAGCAGCAGAGATTTCTTGGGAAGTATCCTAGCACCTGCCCCCATAGATTGTAGCGATTTATTCCCCAGAGTCTAGAGAAAAGATCGCTCATGAAGCCATCAGTTGACAGTGAAGCGAGGAAGAGCATCAGAACAGGAAGTAGCGAGTACAGTAGGATGACGAAGATGGTAAGCTTGACCATTGGGTGATAATGCCTGTGACCAGTCCCTCTGAATAGCCCGTAGACATGGTGCCTGAATATCGCGTAGTTCCTTACCCATCGAGGTCCAAGTTCTCCATCCCAAGGACGGTATGTCTGCTCGAACAAAGTGCCGACATGGGCTTCTGACTTGGCCACTATCGCCTTGGCGTCCTCATCGCCATCACCAGCGCCATAGGCAACCTCCATTCTGGTCTTGACACCATCTATGTTGAGTTCTTCCTCAGGCAGACTCATCACCTCCTGTATGGCCTTCAGTCATCAGATCAGAGGTACTCTTGACCTCTGCTCCGAGTCTGTCCATGATGAGAAGGAAGATATCTTCCAAATCGGGATCATACTCCTGCATCTGTCGTACTTGTACATCTGCGTTTACCGCCGCATTGAGAATCTCTGAGGTGGTCGAGTCGTCCATCCTGATTACTCTCAGGACACGCCCCATGCGACGGACTGTGAATCCATTCGATTCGAGTTCTGCCTGCATTCTGCTAGCCCCTCCCCAGACTGAGATCTCAATCTCTCTTTCGACCCGGTTTGCGAGATCTTCTATCCTGCGTTGGACGACAATCTTGCCCTGATGAATCATCACAATTCTATCACAGACCTCTTGGACATCGTCCATGACATGGCTACTCATCAGAACTGTTCTATTTCCCTCTGTGACAGTCTTCTTGAGAGTTTGGAGCATGAATTCTCTAGCCCTCTGATCGAGTCCATTGGTCGGCTCATCACAAATCAGGACATCAGGATCGTGGACTAGGGCGCAAGCCAGTTTAGCTGCCTGCTTCATTCCAGTACTATAGGTCTCAATCTTTCTGTATCTCTGTTCCTTTAGCCCTACATACTGCAGTACCTCATGGGCCCTCCTAGTTGCATGTGCTGGATTCATTCCAAGTAGTTCTCCAGAGTATCTGACCTGATCCACTGCAGAAAGACCTGGGTCCAATGCATCGTATTCAGGCATATACCCTATTCTGGAGCGAATCTTATCTCCCTCAGTCCTGATGTCATATCCTAGGACCGTTCCTTCACCAGAAGTAGTCGTAATCAGCCCCAAGAGACATTTGAACAAAGTCGATTTACCAGCTCCGTTAGGGCCTAGAATTCCGATGGCGCCAGGAGGGATGTCAAGATTGATGTCATCCAGGGCGAGGTGGGGGCCGTACATCTTGCGCAGATTGCGAGATGTGATTACTGGTTCTACGCCGGTCGCACCACGCATGAGTCACCTCGACTCCTTCGGAGTCGTTTCTTGCTTAACCATTCGTCACTTGAACTAATCCCCGTCGGGAGCCTCGTTAATCGCCCCTGAGGGCCCCCTCGCGAACTCTTACTGCAACTCCCTTAGACAGTTGTGACATTTCCCTTGGAGTTGTGATGGCAGTGCCGTGTGCAACCAATCTGCCCCCATCGTCCACAACAATGCATGGTTGTCCGGGAATCAGGTGTGGGTCTGCGCCGAGGATGTATCCGTGCATCACATTTCTGCCCCTGCCTACGAAGGGTACGGCGTCCTCTAGCAGTCTGACTCTTGGGACGCCAGGGTGGTCGCTTCCAGAGTCGAGAGTTTGCTCTCCGAATAGCGCAGGAGGATTGGTTTTCGAGTTAAGTCTCGATGCACCCTCCAAGGCGAGACTGATGCCTCCATCAGTCAGCCTAGGAGAGAGAATGTGCTGGCCATCATTGAGAACATTGACTATCCGGTCGGTATTAGAGCGGCGCACTTCCATTTCCCCTGTCAGCCGGCAGGCCTCAAGTGGAGGAATGGCACAAAGAACAGAGAGCTTGTCCACTATCGAGCACCTATCAAGCCAGTCTCTGACCTCAGAAGATCTCTCATCGTCCGGGATGTCCGTTGGCGTCACTCTAACTAGTGGCAGGTCTTGCAGTCCGAGCTCTTCAAGCCCCTCTAATATCTCCTCGTCATCGTACGGCTCCAACCAAATTTCGTCAGAGCATTCTAGATGGCACCAAGGGGAGACATCTTCCATAGTGTATGGGATTGGGCCCAATGGGGTGGGAATCATCACAACGCTTCGCGGATTTTCAAGAAGTGCGGACATAGCTGCACCGAGCGCGGTGATGCGCCAGGGAGGTGGTGCCGAGTCAATCAGGACCACTCTATCGGGATTGTCATCACTGCCATCCCACCAAGAACCAGGGGTTCTCCATCGCATCGAAAGCAAGGCGTGCAGATGCAGTATGTGTGGACGAGAACCTACATCGTCACTAATGTCCTCTCTTCCCAACCTCACGGGATTGGTGGAGGCCAGTATCTGTAGTGCAGCCTCGCCCGATGGTTCATCGGGAATTTCCTCCAATTGATCCAGTACCCAAAGGAAAGCCTCTCTCAACTGAGGATTAACGTGACTCCTTCTCTCGGCCAGTTGCCATATCCTACCTTCCCGTACTGCCTCTCGGCATTTAGCGAGCTCTGTCTGAGTTACCTCAAGATTGTGATGAGCAAGGAGCACTGAGCGCTCTTCCTCGTCCATCTCCCTGACCTCTCCAGGAGTGCGTCCGAAAAGGGCTGAGGAAGTTACCGGCCACTCGGTCAGACTCCCTAGTTTGATTGTGCCCTCAGGGGACAGTAGGCGGTCGTCACGGGCGAAAATAGCGTAAGCGGCACTGTCGAACAAATCGGCACCCAGTGCTATGGCCATTGGGAATAGCATCGGATGGCCGCAGCCAAACATGTGAATTGGTCTGTCGGAGGGTGTCGTTGATCTAGCAGCCATCAGTGCCTCGAAGAGATCTCTGTACCTCTGCTTCTCCATCAGAGGAACTATGCCTCCGAGGGGGTGGACAGAAAAGCCTCGACCTCCTTCTTCGGCCGAACCCATTAGGCTAGCAGCCTCAGCCCTCAGGTCCTGATGTGTACCTCCCTGAATCGGGCCATTTAGGAGCATTTTATCTCCAACTGCTGCCAGTGACTCGGGAGCTCTGCGGGCGGTCTCCTGCACGCATTCCTCCAACTCCAAGCGAGTCATGTCGGGTCGCCCAAAGACATCGAGCATAGTCCCTATGTCAACGCCTATGTCTCTCTGGAATTCGACAATCTCACTGACTCCGACCTCAACATCGCCGTAGACATACGATTGGAAGGTACCCGAATCAGTCATCACGACCCCTGGGAAATCTAGTAGCGAGTGGATTCCCTCAGAGAGAGCCTCGTCCTTCAATTTCTCATGCTTCCAGATGACATATGAATTTGTGATGAGGGCATCGACGCCGTACCTGTCCCACATCTCTCTCGGCTCGATTGTCCTGAGATTTGGATTGACCACCGGCAACAAGGCAGGGGTCTGTAGGGAGCCATGCAAAGTGTGGAGTCGGCCGATTCTGGCAGCCCCATCGCGAACCACTACTTCGAACAGACCTAGGTCTTGCTCGCGACAGGGGTCGGAGTCTGCACGCGCAGGCATGTATCCGCTGCGAAGAATCGGAGTCATCAATGCTGTCATGCACGATTTAGCACTTTGAGGGTCGTGACTCCCTCTTCAAGACAGATTTCCACCTCATCGCCGGAGTTGACGTTCATAGTTGGGTCATCATCGAAGTCGTGGGCGTAAGGTAGGCCCAGGAGAGATGCTGCGGGCAAGGTCAATGGGCAGACATCACGGTTTACTATCGCCTTGGGGCCCGCTCCAGTGTATAGTAACCCCATCAGTACGAATGGGGCAACAGTCGAACCCGATCCCTTCGGATAGATTAGCACAGTATCACCAATTGATTCTCCATCCAATGGGTGGCCCGGCTCCTCAATGACTCCAGTATCGCGGTTTACATATCCAAGGTATGTTATCGGGACATCGGTGACTAGCGCCTTGCCTGTCACCTTCCACTCCGACTGGCTTGGGATGCCCAATCCTGTCGCCCCGAATTCTCCTTCTGCATGCTTCTTCGAGGACGGAATCGGCTTGGCTCCAGACCTGTGTAATTCAGGCCTTTCCCCTGCTGCTAGAGTTGGATCAAATGCGTGAGCCACGCATTCCCCAATGCTTGTGACGCTTGTTGGCATCCGATTCAAGCCACTTGTCAGATAGTGCTCAGCCTTCAGGGAATTAGTCAGCAAGTGGTTGTAGCGGGAGCGATTGTAAGGAGTGACTTCTGGACAAGTATCTCGGAGAACCAAGGCACCGGACTCCTCTAGCACATCGAGCGTTCCGTCTACTGAAATCAAGTCGTGGTTGTGAGCGCTCATGAAAATCCAGAGCCTCTGGTCCGGGATAGCTTCTCCCAACTCCATCCTAGCTCTGGCAGCAGCGGCGACTGCTCTGGCCTCCCCTACACTTGCTTGCGGACATCCTATGACTACCAGATCGATTTGTCCCCTAGGGGCTAGTTCGCGGTATCGCTCTGCCAAATCATCCTCGGTGAATATTAGTTCTCCCTGGTAATCATCAACTTCTGGAGCAACAGCGGTATGGCCTTCGGCCCACAGCATCGGGGAACCATAGTTCGCAGCTGCAGCGGTGAGTGCCTTGCGCATCTCAAAGCTGGACCATTCGGGAAGACCAACGATGTTGGGCATCGGCCCCCAGGGTAGATCCCAATCCGGACTGACCTGCTTGCCTATCCAGTCCCCTAGGATGCTCCAATCGGTGGGATCAGCCATAGCGCAATCGACCTTCACAAGAATGTTCGGGACTCTGTTCTCGGCGAGGTGGAGCCCCCATTTTGGGGCCCATCCAGTTAGTGCGGTAGCTAGGGCGGAAAGACCTGATTCCCTGTTGGTGATGAGTGAAGTGTAGGAGTTGGAGAAGCAGACTGCATTGGATTCGGCCCAAGATCCAATTCCTTCGTCATCCTCAATTCCTCGGTCATAAGGTGTGCACGAAAGTATTGCTTCTATGCCCAACTCGGAGTATGCATGCACGATCTCAAACTGCTGCTCAAGGAAGTCGGGATGATCAATACCCATCTCATCCATCTTCTGATGATCACATCCGGCCGAGTTTAGAGTGGTAGGAATTGCAACCTTTCCATCAAGGTCACCGGACAAATCGGCCAAGAAGCGTCTGAGGCCGTGTCCCCCTGTGATTACACTGACTCCAGAGACATGTGCATTCTCTACTTCGATGAACTCAGTGGCCGCCGCAGTGGAAGCAAGATCAACAACCAATCGAGCCGCCTTCTGCTTGGTTGGACCCATCGAGCCCGTGAGCATCGACTTGAGTTCCGAAGGGATTTCCACGATTGTCGGCCGTAGTTTCGCTCCTTCAATGCGACGCAGGCTAGACCTCTGCCGGAGGCATTCAGCAGCACCCTGCTTCGCGCAGGGGTGCAGAGACAAATGAAATCCTGTCGACATCATTGGTGTTTTTGAGTCTCTCAACGATTTCCCTGACGGAGCCGGCCTCTCCTCTGATTTGCATAGTATCCACGCAGGTATGGCTCTCAGTCAAGCAGTTGTGATTGTATGAAGAGACCTGGATCGAATTGGAGTGTCTTATATCTAGAATCTTGCTTTCAACTCCGTGCTGATAGAATATTACCAGCACCCCCTCGGTGACTGAGTCCGGGTCCATCATACTCAGGTCGCCACCACGATTTGCATCCGCGAAGTGCAGACTAGCATCTCTGAGGAACATGCTTCTGTTCCTATAGCCTGAATCCTCAATCAACGAATCCAATCTGCTTGCGAATTCCTTGTCGCCACTGAAAGAAATTACTCTACTCATGGCACGCCCAGTCTCACCAAATTAATAACATTTGTTAAATATGTATTACTGTTCGGCGGCGATGTGTCAGCAGCAAGCGCACCAATCGAACTAGCAGCCCTAACCCTGGTATTGGCCCTCGTTGGAGGTCTTATACCCCTATTCAGCAAGATCAAGGATAATCCTGATACACTTAGAAGAATTACCGGAATCTCATCAGGGATTCTACTGGCCTCGGCCCTTCTGGTTGTGGTTCCAGAGGGTTTTGAATTGGCTACAGGGGGCCACGATGAACATGGCCACGATGAACATGGCGATGATGATGCTTTGGCTGGCTCTGTCGCTCTAGTGATTCTAGAGTTAGAGCATGGTGATATCGATGCATCAGAGGCAATCGAGGAGATTGAGGGCCTGCTTGGAGGCCATAACGAGGACGAAGACTCGCACGATGAGGAGACTGAAGACTCGCACGATGAGGAGGCGGATGAGTCTCTGTCAGAGAGTATAGAGCATGTCATCGAAGAAGTCGAATCAGGAGAAATCAATGCCACTGCAGGTATTGAGGAGATTGAGGAGTTAATCACCTCTCACGCGCATGAAGAGGGAGGTCATGGCGAAGAAGAGGAGGAAGGGCTTGAGAATCTGATTATCGGGGCGGCGATCCTAGCCGGATTCATCATGATGCTGATTTTAGAAGGCTCTGGAATGGGGCATGCAGTCCACGAGGAGCATCATGACCATCATGACGAGCATGGGCACGAACATGTACATCACAGTAAGGCACCATGGCTGCTCGTCCTCGGGCTTTCTTTGCATTCTGCAGCTGATGGATTAGCAATCGGTTCTGCGGCTGCGGGCTCATCAGAGGCAGTCACTGCATTGGTCGCAATGGCAGTCCTGATCCACAAGGTGCCAGCGGCTTTCAGCCTAGGAGTATTCTCGATGCACGAGAGGGAAGACAGGAATGACTCCATCAAGGATGTCGCCTTGTTCGCACTAGCCACACCTGTGATGATAATGGTCTCCTTCTATGCGCTAGAAGGCCTAGATGAACACTTCATCGCACTGGCTATGTTGTTTGCTGCAGGTACCTTCCTGTATGTCGCAACCGTAGACACGCTACCGGATATCCACAACCCCGAGACTGGTCGAGAGGCCCTCAAGAATGTGGCAATCGGAGTAGTGCTGATGATTCTCGTATTGTACGGTGCCGATGCTGGCGGAATGATTGAGCACGGCCATTAGGGAACAGACAGAATCTTATGAGTGAAATCGCTCATTAGTTAGCGAGAGCGATGAGAGCTAGCCGCGAAGATTACCGATTGACTGCCATAGTGGTGGTCAGCGTACTGCTGATTGTAAGTTTGGTAACAAGCGCCATCGATTTCAATTCTGTTGAGGTCAACGGGCTTCCCGCAGTTGTGTGGTGTGCAATCATTGCATTCGCAGTCCAATGGTTGGCTTGGATTCCTGCTTCCATCAGTCAGACTGAGCGTTTCTACGACCTCACTGGTGGGCTGACTTATCTCGCAGTCGTTGCGTTTAGCCTGTGGTCCGGATCGCAATCCGAAGACCCTAGTACGAGAGAATGGCTCATCAGCGCGCTTGTGGCAATCTGGGCCATTCGCCTCTCCAGTTTCCTGTTTCTTCGTATCCATGAGGCAGGGAAGGACGGACGATTCGACCAACTGAAGACATCTCCAGTCAGGTTCCTAGTGCCGTGGACTCTGCAGGCCCTCTGGGTATTCCTAACACTGAATGTTGTTGTTGTAATCAACAGTCAATCCGGACCTGCTCCACCGCTCGGAATCTGGGATGGTATCGGATTGATGGTCTGGATTATGGGGTTCGGAATCGAGGTTATGGCAGACTCACAAAAAACTGCATTCAATGCTAATCCGGAGAACGAAGGAAGATGGATCGACGAGGGACTCTGGTCTCGCTCACGACACCCTAACTATCTGGGCGAGATTATGTTGTGGACTGGAATTGCCATCTTTGGAGTCGCCTGCTTCGATGGCCTCGAGATGGTGGCTTGGATATCACCTGTCTTCGTCTATCTTCTCCTGACCAAGGTCAGTGGTATTCCGCTACTCGATAGGCGGTCTTTGGCCAAGTGGGGAGATAATCCCGAGTACCAGAACTATCGAGAGAACACCCCTGCTCTGTTCCCCCATCTGGGGCCCAAGCGCTAGTAGTAATCAGGCTAGAGTTTCAGTGAAGACGCCCACTCATCTGGAACACCGGGATGGGATTCATCTTGTGTGAATTGGCTGCGTTAAGTTCTAGGTATCTTTCTAGAACTTCTTTCTCTCTGTCTGAATGCTCCTGGCCTGATGGATTCTCCACCTCTTCCATCGCCCACTCGAGTTCTGCGTAAGATGCGCCCAACTGGTCCTCATCTGTCCTGCCGTCATCCCAGAGTCCATCGGTCGGTGATGCATCCTGAATCTCTTTTATGACTCCCAATGCATCGGCCAATGAATACACTTCTGACTTGTACAAATCGGCGATGGGAGAGATATCGACTCCGCCATCGCCATACTTGGTGAAGAATCCGACTCCGAAGTCTTCCACCTTGTTACCGGTACCGACTACGATTCCGTTGGACGAGGTCGCTATGGCATACAGAGTGGACATTCTGAGTCTTGCTCTTGAGTTGGCCAGCGCCAGAGAGGAGGGTTGTTGCTCACCGAGTTCCTGGCAGAACGCATCATAGGTCCCAGTAAGGTCGATTGTTCGGGCATCGGTGTTTTTCCAGTTGGACTGCATCCACTCTATGTGTCGATTAGAGAGATTAAACTGAGACGGGTCTTGGTGAATTGGCATGTTCAGCGCGATTGTTTCCATGCCGGTTCTGGCGCAAAGCGTCGAAGTCACTGCGGAGTCTATTCCGCCGGAGACCCCTATGACTAGGGTGGTGATTCCTGCCTTGGCTGCGTAGTCGCTGATCCATTCAGATATCTCGTTAGCGACGGCACTCCAATCCTGCAACACGACACCTCCTCAATGACAGGCCATTCCATACTTCTTCAGACGCCAGTAGTTGTAGGGCCATGGAGTCAAGAATCCTGCAAGAAGCATAATAGGAATAACCCACCAAACAAGTTTTGCACCTCCCATAATTATCCAATCAACAGAATTCATCGCCGCTTCCATTGAAATCATCGAAATCAGAGACATTCCAATAGCGACTCTGAACGCTTCCCTCAACGCCATCTGAGCTGAAAGAATGTATGTTTCAAGAGCTATTGAAGTCATAATTCCATTGAACATCGCAAGCAGCATAATCGACATTGTAGACCAGCCAAGAGCATCAAGATAAGGAATAAATTGGAATGCAGCAATGGTTCCGAAGTCTCCAATACTGCAACCGACCAAACACCATTTCGTGTTATGTGCAGACTGCCTCCACACACTTCCGTCACGCCAGTGGAACTCCTCTGATTGTCCGTCTACTGTGTAGCCAATCGCTCGCACTGCCCCAGACATCAAATCTCTAGAGACTCCCGAGTGTGAGACGATGGCTGAGCCAGAATCATGAGATACCTCAGCCGAGGTTACTCCGGACACTCCTTCGAGTGCGTTTCGCACTCTTCCAGCGCATCCATCACAGGTCATCCCGCCCACATCGAGTGTGATGGTCTCAGACATGGATTAGCGTAGTGGCGGCCACTATTGAAGCCTGCTAAACGCGAGATTCGCCCTATGGGCGAAGCGGGCAGTTCAATACGATGCCTTTGGTGGGCGGCCCGATGGGCGTCCCTAAGCCAGTTGGAGAACTCGACCCGGTAGAGGTAGAGACTTCGCTGATGCAGACATGGGAAGAGGAGGGTACTTTCGATCAGAGTATCGAGTCACGACGCGCTGCATCAAACCCGTTCACCTTCCTCGAGGGGCCGCCCACCGCGAACGGTAGGCCTGGGATTCACCACGTTCTTTCGCGGCTGTTCAAGGACATGGTTTGTCGATGGAAGACCATGGAAGGGCATGTTGTCGAGAGGAAGGGTGGATGGGATACTCATGGGTTACCTGTTGAGATTGAGGTACAGAAGCGGTTGGACCTGATGTCCAACGAGGCCATCGAGGCCTATGGCATGGAGGCGTTCAACCAGCAGTGCAAGGAGAGCGTCTGGACTTACGAGCAGGCCTGGCGTGAGATGACAGAGAGAATGGGCTTCTGGGTCGACATGGATGACCCGTATGTGACCCTTCACGACGAATACATAGAATCTGCTTGGTGGTCACTCAAGCAGATGTTCGAGAAGGGGATGTTGTTCCGTGGTCACAAGGTTCTCCCATACTGCCCTCAGACTGGTACCAGCTACTCTAGTCACGAGGTTTCATTGGGCTACAAGGAGGTAGCTGAGCCTGCGGTATATGTCAAGTTCAGGCTCGCAGAAGATAATGCATCTGTACTGGCATGGACGACTACACCTTGGACTCTCCCCGGTAATGTCGGTCTAGCTGTCGGACCTGAAGTGACATACTGCCGGATTCGCATCACTGAGCCACCCTCCGGTTCTTGGGAAGGCCGTGGGGGGGCCAAAGTCGGAGAAGAGTTGATTCTGGCGAAGGATTTGCTGGGTGATGTCCTGCGCCATCAAATCGAGGTTATTGACGAGTTTTCCGGCTCAGATCTAGTAGGTCAATCGTACGAACCACTCTTCCCTGGAGCTATCGATGGTAGCGGCTCGGATACTGCTTGGACAGTTGTGGCTGCTGACTTCGTTACAACGACAGACGGTACCGGAGTAGTCCACACCGCCGTGATGTATGGAGAGGAAGATTACAACCTCGGGATGCAGGTCGGCCTACCAGCACAGCATACTGTTGGCATGGACGGACGATTCGTGGCTGGCACCCACAACCTGCTGGATGGTAGATATGTAAAGGACTGCGACTCCGAGATAATCGACCTTCTTTCCGAGCAGGGGCTGCTCTACCGAGAGCATGAGTATACTCACGACTACCCGCACTGCTGGAGGACAGACCATCCTTTGCTTTACTACGCGATGGACAGTTGGTTCGTCCGTATGACCGAAGTCAGGGACGAGATTATGCGCTACAACTCGGAAGTCGAGTGGGCCCCCGAGTGGACTGGAACGAAGAGAATGGGCGAGTGGCTTTCCAACATCAAAGACTGGGCAATCAGTAGGGAGCGTTACTGGGGGACTCCCATACCAGTGTGGATATGCGAGGAATGTGGTCACGAGCATTGCGTAGGGAGCATTGACGAGATGAAGTCGATGAAGACTGAGGGTTCGCCCGAGCCACCAGAACTTCACAGACCATATGTAGACGATGTCAAACTGCATTGTCCTTCTGAGGGATGCTCGGGCACAATGGTCCGCGAGCCGTACGTACTGGATTGTTGGTTCGACTCGGGCTGCGCTACATTCGCACAATGGCACTATCCATTCGAGAATGATGAGAGATTCGACGGTACATTCCCGGTTGACTATATCTGTGAAGCAGTCGATCAGACGAGAGGTTGGTTCTACTCTCTACTGGCAGTTTCCACCGCTGTGTTCGACAGCATCTGCTACAGGCGCTGCCTGTCACTTGGCCACATCCTAGATAAGAATGGGAAGAAAATGAGTAAATCGAAGGGCAACGTTGTCGACCCTTGGGACCACTTCAACAAGGAGGGTTCGGATTCGATTCGTTGGTACATGACCACGCAGAGCGCGCCATGGTCGCCAACAAACTTCGATCCGAATGGTGTCAGAGAGTCATACGCGAAGATGTTCCTTACTCTCTGGAATGTCTACAGGTTCCATGCGGATTATGCGGCAATGGACCGATTCGATCCCGATGACGAGTCAGGCTTTGTCCCCATCTCAGATAGAAGTCCATTGGACCGATGGGTTCTGTCTAAGGCTGGCGCCATGGCTGAGTCTTACCACCAGCACTTCGAGGACTGGGACTTCCACAAGGCAGGAAGGGCGCTCGAGGATTTCGTAGTGAATGATTTGTCAAACTGGTATGTCCGCAGGTCTAGGCGTCGCCTGTGGAGCGAGTCTGACAGTGATGACAAGCGTTCTTGTCAGCACACTCTGCATGAGGTTCTGCTGCTGGTCTGCAAACTAATGGCTCCAGTATCACCATTCATGCCCGATGTCATTCACAGGGCTCTGGCGGGAAGCTCGGTACATCTCGCCGATTGGCCTGTTGGTTCTGAGATTGTCGAAGCATCCCTACCTCCTAGAGACTATCCTCTTGAGCAGCAGATGGAATTGGTCAGGTCATTGGCTGAATCTGGGAGGAGGATTCGTGTTGAGAATAACCGCAGACAGCGACTACCGTGTCGGTATGGGTGGATAGTTGGCGGCCCGGATTTGTCCGACTTCCATGATGTTCTAGCAGAGGAACTGAATGTTGAGGAGTTGCTCACCGAGGATGACCTAGATGCCTTCCAGCGAATAGTCCTAGAGCCTAACAGAAAGTCTCTTGGGGCAAAGTGTCGATCTGATTTACCAGCAGTGCTTGCGAAGCTGGAAACAGCAGATCCTGATTCTCTTCTGCTAGAGATTGAGGCGGGAATTGCTGCAATCGCCGGTTATGGCATTACAATGGATGACATCGAAGTGCGGCGAACTGAGAAGCGAGGATATGCAGCGGCCACTCTCTCGGGAGATGATTTCGGAGATGTTTCTTTAGTCCTAGACATGGATTTGAATGAGGGGTTGATGTCTCGAGGACTAGCGAGAGATGTGATACGCAGAATTCAGTCAAAGCGTAAGGAATTGGACCTCGAAGTCGAGGAGGGTATCGTACTTTCTGTATGGATTGACGGTGCTGAGCTTGCCGAAGATGACTGGGCCCATGTCCAGAGCGAGACCAGATCAACAACTGCTTCTCTGAACGATGAAGTTGCACCCCCGGGGGCGGACTCGTTCGAGGTAGACGGTACGAAGGTCACATTCACCGTCGGATAGAGGTTGCCAACTAATCGATTTGCGCCTGTAAGCTGGGACCATACGACACTGGAAGGAATAATTCTACTCCGAACAGTGGATCGGGATCAGTTGAATCATGATAAGCGATGAAGGAACCTCCATCGGGAAGAATCCCCATACTTGCAAAGTCGAATCTGATATCGTTTCCTGCTCCGGATGTGGAATCGAGGTCTCCAAGGCCTAGGTATGTCCTCATATCAGGAACCATACTCTCAGAAAATTCTCTTACATGCCATGCTAAATCGACATCTGGTCCCGCTGCACTCTGATAGCGGACATTTAGAACGAATAAATCTTGAATGCCGTTGGAATGGAATTCCCACTCCTCTATCTCTGTAGCCTCTGCGGATAGATTGTAGGTCTGATTATTCCAACTCTCACCCCCATCCCATGACAACATATGAGTTAGAACTGTGCCTCCTGCAATTACGCAGTGTAATGCAGTTGATGAGTCGAAGGCGCAGTACTGTGAGGGAAGGGATGAGCCGTTCAAAGTGGTACCTGCCCACCAGTTCAACGAAGTGTCTAGATATGCATCGCTGCCATCAATGAAGTAGTTGGGGAAGTAAAGTCCGCCAGAAGGAACTGGGAATGCTCTCATCTCCTTGTGGGGCTTAGTGAAGTCCCACTCTGGGCCGAGTGATTCTGGATTCAAATCTACTTCCATAACATCTAGGCTATCATCTCTATCTGGGAAATCAAAGTAATCGTAGTTCAACCCATCAGTGGAAATCTGGCCACCAATATTCTGAACCTGATGCCAAAAGTTGGAGATTACTAGACTAGCCCATGGCCCACTTCCATAAAGCAAGCTGTTTATTGGGCCCACGACTTCTACCTGCCACGATCTGTCATAGAATGGTTCGGGTGTACGATTGAAACACCATTGCCAATCACCGGGATCGGCTCCCGCGGGGTGGAAGAAAGCATAGAATTGGTCTACACCACTGGTACTTGGGTAAGGGAACCAACCCATGGAAATGATATCTCCATTGGTTGCCTGCACAATGCTGCCTTCTCCGAGCCCTTCTTGCCCCGGAACTGTCGGCTTCCATTCACGACATCCGATTTGACTGAAGATTGAGGGTAGATATTCATCCCAAGTGTGGCCGCGATCCTCACTCCAAGTCGGGTATTCTCCGCCAAAGTTGAGAATCAGTCCCTCCTTAGTGGCCGCCAGATAATGCTCACAACAGTTTCCACCCTCTACATTTCCAAAGACCGCCCAGGATGAGTTGCCCCAAGTATCATTTGAAAACGAGTCACCAACTGTGAATGGCCTAACACATGGAGTGCTAGAACAGGAGTCCGTATGGCTGAGAGGGGAATCGACATACTCCATCCCTTGATCCCAGGGGGTGCTTTCTATGTCCTCAGATTCGCTGCCGCCGAAACAACCTGCAAGAGTCATGCTGCATACCATCATAACGGCGAAGACTGTTCTAGACTGTTCGCCCCCTAGCATGTTGGACCCATCATATGGCCGTATTTCGCACTTCGCACGTGATGCGCCCTACGGCGCAGGGCGGTGAGGTTCAAAACCTGAAGCGTTGCGTTGGTGGAGCATGCGTCGTGCCGCAATGTCCACAGTCCTACTGATGTTGATTACAAGTCTGAGCCCATTGATGGCAGTATCTGCTCAGACATCTCCAACTGACGCCGTGTACATCAACGAGATTCTAGTCTCTCCGAACAACGAGAACTATGACGGCACAGACTGGAATGGTGACGGTTCGATGGGCACCTACAACGACCAGTTCGTGGAGTTGCATAACCCGACTTCTGAAGCCATAGACATCGGTGGCTGGTGGTTGGATGACATTGCCGATGGAGGATCTCCTGCCTGTAGTATTGGCTGGGGTACAATACTAGAGCCGGGTGCCTACATCGTATTCTACCGCTCATGGACCGGGATAGAGTTCGATTTCTGGGATGGAGACACAATACGCCTGATGGATGGTTCAGGTATGGAGCTTGACTCGGTTAGTTACGAAGGCGAGGATTCTGACTGGGACATACCGTACGGATACGACTCTAGTGGCAACTGGGTGAAGATGTCTGATGGCAGTCCGACTCCCGGTGGCGCCAACGACCAGGAGTGGGGCGGTGCCAACCACTTGCAAGGGAACTGCTATCCCCCTCAAGACCACATACATCGGGGCGAGTACATCCTTGAGGGGCGCGTAGTAACTATGGAATCTGAGACTTCAATAATCGAGGACGGTAGGATTCTGGTAGTAGACGGAATGATTGAAGCAGTTTGGAGTGCTTCTGATGGTGCGCCCTCAATAGCTCAAGGAGTCATATCGGTACCGACAAGTGGGACAATTTACCCGGGATTCATCGACCCACACAATCACGCCAAATACAACATCATACCACTTTGGGATCACGGAACCGATGGTTGGGATAACCGCTACCAATGGCAGGCTGAGGATTCCTACAGAGATGCTAAGGATGTAGGTTGCTCGCTTACAGACTCTTCCGCCATGCGCTTTGCGGAGTTAAGGGCGATTGCTGGAGGTAACACAGCATTGCAAGGGAGTTCAACATCCAATACTGACACCTTTGAGACGATGCTTGCCCGCAATATCGAACTTTACAATTTTGGCAAGGATTACATCCATACGAAAGTCACCGAACTGGAATCAGACTACTCTGGTCAGCACATCAAGGACGGTAACTCTTCCGGGGACCTCGACGCCTGGTTCCTACACCTAGCTGAAGGAGTGGATGAATCGAGTAGAGCCGAATTCGATATTTTAGTCCAGAATGATTTACTTGTTGGAGAGATTGTTGTAATCCATGGA
>Ga0114933_10001443_pt1 | contig 26452 bp, 21 predicted proteins | sample 4SBtaG_FD_89691 | JGI IMG/M metagenome (GOLD analysis project Ga0114933, IMG submission 89691) | Deep subsurface microbial communities from Kolumbo volcano to uncover new lineages of life (NeLLi) - 4SBTROV12_W25 metaG | ecosystem: Environmental > Aquatic > Marine > Volcanic | place: Kolumbo... | reverse complement strand
TTCGGCGAGCTCCTGCGGCAGCGCCTCGACGGGCAGCTGGACGAGAGGACCGCGAGCTGTCTGGGCTACATGATCCAGGGTGGCCAGACCCTGCGGAACATGCTCGACGCGCTGCTCCAGCTCTCTCAGGTCGAGACCCAGGGCCGTCCCTTCCAGTCCACGCAGTTGACCGACGTGTTCACGTCGGCCGCGAGGCGCTTGGAGCCCGCCCTGGCCCACGCGTCGGCACAGCTCGTCGTGGACGGGCTGCCCGCGGTCCAGGGCGATCGGGTCCAGCTCGAGGAGCTGGCCCATGCGCTGCTCGACAACGCGATCAAATTTCGTGAACCCGGGCGGCCACTGTCCATTCACGTCGGCGGCGAGCGCTTCGCTGCGGACGGGGGCGAACGGGTCCGGGTCCGGATCCAGGACAACGGGCTCGGCTTCGACAGTGCTCGCATCGGCAGGTTCTTCAGGATCTTCGGCACCGGGCACACCGCTGGAGCCCACCCAGGCGTGGGCGCCGGTCTGGCTGTCGCGCAGCGCATCGTTCGGCGCCACGGCGGCACCCTGACCGGCACCGGGGAGCCCGGAGTGGGGGCCACTTTTGAGCTGGTGCTCCCTGGGGCAGGGGGCGCACGGCCAAGCGCACCCTGAGTGCCACGCCCGCCGGCCCTCGCGCCGACGGGTGCGACTAGCCGCCCAGGTCCAGGCCCACGTCGTCGCCATCACAGCCAACCTGAAGCTGCTCGCCTCTGGCTCGCGGCCCGCGGAACCGTCCCCTTGCGGGAACGCCTCCACCTTCGATTGCTTCCCAAGGCCGCCCCAAGACAGCTCGGATTCGAGTGGGACAGATCGAGGTCGTGACCCGGCCGGCGGCGGGGTTGACAACCCGCCGTCCCGAGGAGCCGTATGCGAACAGCGCACGTACGGTTCTGTGAGAGGTGGGGCGGGTGACCGCCCCACCTACTCGACGCGCCCCGAGCCGGAGGAGGTCACCATGGACACCAGCCCGGCCCGGGTCTCCCGTCCCATGTGCACGTTCACGTGGACGGTCCACGTCCCACGTCCCACGTCCCACGTGTCACGTCAGACGACTTCACGACCCCCGTGCACGTGGACGACCACGTCTCACGACCCCCGATTCACCGCACGCTGCTAGCGCTAGAACCGCACCCCGAACCCGGCCCGGACGTGCAGGCCGCGCACGGCCAGCGCACCCAGCGGATCGATGTTCAGCGGGGCCATGATCTCGTACCCCACCTCCAGGTTGTGGCTGAAGGCCCAGCGGTACTTGGTCGGGATCCGGATGTCCATGCCCGCCGCCGCGACGGCGCCGACGGTGGTGCCGCGGACGGTGATCTGGTTCGGGTTGTCGTCGTCGGAGGTGTCGTCGTCCAGCCGGACGACCGCGTGCAGACCCCGGGCCTCGAGGGTGGCGTAGGGGTTGAACCAGCCCCACAGGTCCACGCCACCACGCACGCCCAGTCCGACCACGTGGCCGCGGAAGGCGGCGTCGAAGCCCTCGGCGGCGCCCGGGCTGTCCTCGCTGCCGCCCTCGTCGTACTCCCAGTAGTCCCACACGCTGTTGTGGGCCCCGGTGACGAAGTGGGCGTAGCTGGCCGAGAAGCCCAGGCGCGAGCTCTTGTGCCAGTCGGCACGGACCCCATAGGTCGCCTGGACGTTGTTGTAGTCGAACAGGTCCCAGTAGCCCTTGGCGATGTCGAGACGACCCACCTCGAGGTTGACCTCGAGGTCGGCGGCGCTGGCGAGGGAGGAGAGGAGCAAGAGGGTCATCGATCAGTCCTCCACCGGGGTGGCCAAGGGGGTCTCGTCGTCGAGCAGGCCGGCGAGGGCGAAGCCGCTGACCGTCTCCAGCTCGGCGGCCCGGGGGTTCCAGAAGCTGATGAGCCCCAGGGCGCTGTCGTGTGTGATGTAGAAGGCGTTGTCGCCAAAGGAGCCGATGCCCAGTGGGCTGTCCGGCAGGCCGACCTCCTGGTAGCCGCCGGTCTCCAGGTCCAGCTGGAGCAGGTCGTCCTTGCCCTGGAGCAACAGCAGGGCGGTCTCGCTGACCTCGCCGCCCTGGAAGGCCAGGCCCACGGGCTCGGTCTCGCTCATCAGCGAGATGTTGCCCCCGCGCTCGGACCCCAGGTCCAGGATGGCCACCCCGAAGTTGGCGTCAGCCAGGGAGTCCAGGCCCGTGGCCCCGGTGGACTCGGTGCGCATCAGGGCCACCGCGAAGCGCCCGTCCGGGGCGATCTCCAGGGCGCTGACCGGGTTCTCCATGCGGTACTCGATCCGCTCGGTGGTCTCCAGGTCCATCCGGATCACGTCGTGTCGGTTGTTGCCCGAGACGTTGTAGAGGATGGCGCTGCGGTCGCGGATGGCGATGCGGTTGGCGGGCTCCTCCAGCGTGTAGCTCTCCACGTCGAAGTAGTCATGCTCCAGCACGTCGACCTGGGAGCGATTGCTGAAGACCATGACCGTGTGGTCCGCCTCGTCGGAGACGTCCATCGCGGACGGTGCCGCGTCCAGGGACACGATGTTGATCGACTCGCTCTCCAGGTCCAGGGCGTAGAGCTCACCGGAGCCCTCGACCGTGAGCAGGGCGTAGCGGCCGTCGGGGGTCAGCGCGGCGTCCTGGGGCCGCACGTCGTCGTCCACGTCCAGAGACAGCGGGAAGCTGACGATCTGCTCGTAGTCCCCGGTGGTCAGGTCCACCACGACCACCTTGGAGCGGCTGAGCACCACCGCGCGGTCGTCGTCGGGGGTGAACAGGATGCGGTCGGCGGCGAAGCCCACCGGGACGCGGGTGGCGACGCCGGAGTCCAGCTCGACGAAGACCACCTCGGTGGGGTTGAGCAGGCCGTCGACCGCGATGTTGTTGAGATCAGCGGTCTCCTCGTCCAGGTAGACCACCGCGGTCAGCCCGTCGTTGGAGAACTGGACGGCGTTGTAGTGCGCGGCGATGGCCGTCGTGCTGGTGTCGATGCCGTCGGTGACCAACGACAGACGGGACTGGAGCTTGAGCTCCTCGTTCTCCCGGGAGCACTCCTCGACCGTGTCGATCCGGGTGTCGTCGGTGTCGCACAACCAGGCGTCGGTGAAGACCATCAGGGTCTGGCTGTCCGGCGCCAGGATGAGCTGCTTGGGCGAAGCGTTGCCCAGGTCGACGATGTCGACCGTGCCGTCGGCCGTCACCCGGGCCAGGTCTCCCGCTCGGGGCAGGCGGACGTAGAGCCCGTCCGCGGCGGCGGTGATGTCCTGGTCCCACAGAGCGGCGTCGAGGGTGTTGTTGTTGTCGCCTGGGAGGTCGTCCCAGATGCTGCAAGCGGCGAGGAGGAGGAGTGTCATCAGGGGTCCTGGTGCTCGATGCCGGAGTTGAGCCCGAAGCCGGTGATGGTCTCGAGCACGTCGTCGCTGCTGACCAAGGGGTCACCGGGGTCGAAGAAGGTGAGGCGTCCCAGGTCGTGCTCCTGGTTCACGTAGGCGAAGTTGGTGCCGGGCAGCACGCCCACGTGCACAGGCTCGCTCTTGAGCGCGACCTCGTCGTAGAGCAGCTGCTCGTAGATGAGCATGGCCAGCGTGTCTTCGCCTTCCATGATGAAGAAGCCCACCTCGCCGGTCTGGCTGTTGGCGTAGGCCAGGGGCTCCTGGGGGAGGATGAGCAGGTTCGACCGGAAGTCGTCCAGGTCGATCAAGCTCAGTCCGGGCTTGCCGTAGTCCGAGTCCTGGGGATCGGCGCTGTCCAGGTCCCCGGTGTGGAAGGCCATCAGGCTCTCGCCGGTCGGGGTGACGGCCATGCTGTCGATGGGCTTGCCCAGGGCACGGACCGTGAAGCTGTCGTCGGCCAGGTCCCAGGTCGTGTAGTGGTCGGTGTTGGTGGTGGTCGTGAAGAGCACCGCCTGGGTGTTGTCCGGCGAGAACAGGATGCTGCCGAGCACCTCGTCGTCGGGCAGGTCCAGGATGCCGGGGATGCCGACCAGGGGCTCTTGGGCGTCGTAGATCGCCACCTGGTTGCTCCCCCGGGCCACGATCACGACGTCCTCGCCGTCGGGGGTCAGGTCCAGGTCGGTGGGGTTGCTGCCCACCGGGACCCGCTCGACGGCAAAGGTCGCCAGGTCGACCACCACGATGTCGTCGCTCGCGTACTGACGGACAAAGGCGTAGGTGCCCTCGTTGTTGATCACCACCTCTTCGGCGGCGGGGGCGTCGAGCACGTCCTCGGCGATCTCGATCAGGTCCGGGCTCGGGTACTCCACGGTCAGGTCGAGCACCGCCAGGTAGGCGTCGGAGATGACCGCGACCAGGGTGCTGTCGTCGGTGAAGGCGATGTCGTTGGGGTTGAAGCCCACCACCATCGGGAAGTGCTCGCCGTCGTCCAGGTCGACCAGGCTGATCTCGTTCTGGGACTGGATGCCGCCGTCGTCGTGAATGTCCGGGTCCACGGGCTTGTCGGCGTCGTGGTACACGATCGCCCACCGGCCGTCGTCGCTCACGACCATGTGGTTCAGGTTGTCCCGGACCGCCACCGTGCGGACCTCGAGGGTCTCGGCGTCGATGATGCTCACGTCGTCGGAGCCCTGGTTGAAGACCACTGCCCGGGTGTAGTCCGACGTGGTGGTCACCACCGTGGGGTCGGTGCCCACGTCGACCGTGACGACCGTGAGCTCGGGCACGGCGATGCGGGTGACCGTGCCGCGGGTGGTGTTGGCCACGAACACGTAGGCGTCGGTCACGGCCGGGGCGAGCTTCAGGAAGTCGTCCTCCTGCTCGCTGCCCAGGCCGTCGTCGTCGTCGTCCGGCTCGGACGCGGTCGAGGTGCTGGCGGCGCCGCCGGTGTCCCAGGCGGACTCGGCGCGGTCGGCGGCGCCGTACTCCACGCTGTATTCGCTGCAGCCCATCGCCAGGGCGGCGCAGGCGAGCAGCAGGGGAAGCGAGGTGCGGGTCATGGGGGAACTCCCGGGAAGGACTGGGATCAAAGCACGTCTCGTGCCAGTTCGGGTCGGTGGCTCAACGGTGCGGTTCTCCGGCGATGGCGCCTGGCCGGCTCGCGCCGGACCAGGACATCCATGTCACGGAATGTCTGCCGCGACCCTCAGTGCTCGATGCCCGAGTTGAGCTCGAAGCCGGTGATGGTCTCGACCACGTCGTCGGTGTCGTCGAGCGGGTCGGCCGGGTCGAAGAACGTCAGCCGCCCCAGCTCGTGCTCCTGGTTCACGAAGGCGTGGTTCGAGCCGGGCAGCACGCCCACGTGCACCGGCGCCGACTTGAGCGGGATCTCCTCGTACAGGAGCTGCTCGTAGATGAGCATGCTCAGCGAGTCGATGCCGTCCAGCAGCAGGTAGCCGACCTGTCCCGTGTCCGCGTTGCTGTAGGCGATCGGCTCGGCCGGCAGGATCAGCTGGTTGGAGCGGAAGTCGTCCAGGTCCACCAGGCTGGCGCCGGGCTGCCCATAGGCCGCACCCTGCGGATCCGCGTCGGTCAGGTCCCAGGAGGGGTGGAAGACCAGGAGCGACGTGCCGGTGGGTGTGACGCTGACCGCCGAGATGGGCTTGTTCAGTCCCCTCACGTGGAAGCTGTCGTCGGTCAGGTCCCAGACCGTGTAGTGCCCGGTCTGCACGGACTCGGCCGTCGTGTACAGGATGGCCTGCTGGCCCCCGGGGGCGAACTGCAGGGAGCCCGTGACCTCGTCGGCGGGCAGGTCCAGGGACTGGCCGGGCAGGGTCGGCGCATAGGCGTCGAACAGCACGAGTTCGTTGCTGGCCCGGGCGACCACGACCACCTGGGAGCCGTCGGGGGTCAGGTCGGCGTCGGTCGGGTTGGACCCGGCGTAGAGCCGGTCCACGTCGCCTGTGACCAGGTCCACGACCACCAGCACGTCGGTCCCGTACTGCCGGACGAATGCCAGAGAGCCGTCTCCGTTGATCAGGACCTCTTCTGCGGCCGGCGCGTCCAGCGGGTCCTCGGCGACCTCGATCAGCCGCGGGGTGGGACTGTCTTCGGTCAGGTCCAGCAGGGCCAGGTAGGCATCGGAGACCACGGCTGCGAGCTCGCCGTCCGGGTCGAAGCGCACGTCGTGTGGGCGAAAGCCCACCACCACCGGCACGTGGCGAGCGTCGATCAGGTCCACCAGGGAGACCTCGGCGTGGGACTGGATGCCGTCCACGTCTTCCTCGTCCATGGGCTGGTCGTGGTCGTGGTAGACCACGGCCCAGCGCCCGTCCGGGGAGATCTCGAGGGCGTTGAGGTTCTTACGGATCTCGACCTCGACGACGTCGAGGGTGGTCGAGTCGACCAGGGACAGGCTGTTGCTGCCCTGGTTGAAGACCACCGCCAGGGTCTGGTCCGGGGTGGCCTGGACGCTGGCCGGGTCGACCCCGACCGATGTGGTCAGCACGTCCAGTGCCGGGACCTCGATCCGGGTCAGGGTGTTCCGGGTCGCGTTGGCCACGAAGACCGCGCCGGTCACAGTGGCCGGCTCGAGCTTCAGGAAGTCGTCTTCGACCTCGCTGCCGAAGCCGTCGTCGTTGTCGGTGTCCGAGTCGGTGTCGGCATCGGCGTCGGTGTCGGCATCGGCCCAGGCTTCCTGGTCGCTGCCGCTCCACCCGGTGTCGCCCGACGTGGTCGAGTCGCCGCCTCCGCAGCTGATCAACGCGCACGCCGCCAGGGCGGAACACGTCCGTGTCATGGTTCCTCCATCCCGACCTGGGGGGACCGTAGCACCCGATCAGGGGCTGTGTCGCGCTGCCAGGTGCAGGCCGACGATGGTCTTGCCGTCGGTGATCTGCCCGCGATCGATGAGCTCCAAGGCCTCGACCAGGGGCATGCGCTCGGGCGCCAGGTACTCGTCGTCGTCCAGGTCCTGGCCGTCCGCGGACTCGGCCAGCCCGGTGCCCAGGAAGATCCAGATGCGCTCGTCTGTGAAGCCCGGGGTGGTGTGCAGGATGACCAGACGGCGGAGCTTGTCGGTTGTCAGGCCGGTCTCCTCGGCCAGCTCTCGACGAGCCCCGAGCTCGGGCACCTCGCCCTCCTCCAGGATGCCGGCGGGGATCTCCAGCATCATGCCGCCGCCGGCGTGGCGGTACTGCCGGACCAGGGTCACGGTGCCGTCGTCGTGGAGCGGCACGACCGCGGCGGCGCCGGGGTGTCGGATGACCTCGAGCTCGCAGGGGCGCCCGTCTGGGAGCTCGAAGGCCTCGAGCCCGAGATCGACCACCTTGCCCTTGAAGACGGTGCGCCGGGTGTAGGGGGGGCCAAGGTCAGAGGAGGACATCGCGGGGGCTGTCTATCCAGAGACGGGGTGGATGGCCCAAATTGACCAAGTTGGTCGACTAGACTAACCTGAGCCGGGAGACACCATGACAAAGTTCAACCTCTACGAGGCCAAGACCCAGCTGTCGCGCCTGGTCGAGCGGGCGGCGGCGGGCGAAGAGATCGTCATCGCCAAGAACGGCCGGCCGGTGGCACGCCTGGTGTCGTTCACTCACGCGCGACCGGCGCGGCGGCCGGGGCGGGGCCGTGACAAGATCCGCATCGGGCCCGACTTCGATGCGCCGCTACCCCCCGAGCTCGCCCACGCCTTCGGGGTCGAAGGCTGAGACTCCTCCTGGACACCCACGCCTTCCTGTGGTGGCGCTTGGACGCGCCCGAACTGTCGGCCCGTGTTCGCGAGCTGGTCACCGATCCTGGAAACGATGTCCTGGTCAGCGCCGTGGTGGGCTGGGAGATCGCCATCAAGCGCACCTTGGGTCGACTGACGTTCATCGGCACTGTGGCCGACGCGGTGAAAGAGGAGGGCTTCACCCCACTCCCGGTGTGCCTCGCCCACACGGACGGTCTGGCTGCGCTTCCCCTGCTCCACCGGGATCCCTTCGATCGGCTCCTGATCGCCCAGGCCAGGGTCGAAGGCGTCCCGTTGGTGAGCCGCGATCCGGCGATCCAGGCCTACGAGGGCCTGGCGGTGCTGTGGGGGTGACGGGCGCCGCATTTCGCGGGTGTTCCCCTTGCACCCCCCTCCGAGGAAGAGTAGATGCGGACGGCGTTGCAATTGTGCGGAAGTGGCGGAATGGCAGACGCGCTAGGTTCAGGTCCTAGTCCACGCACGTGGGTGGGGGTTCGACTCCCCCCTTCCGCACCATGCCTCAGCCGGTCCCTCGAGGCCGGCCTCAGCCGGTCCCTCGGGGCCGGCTGAGTTGCTTCGGATCAAGACGCGATGACGCCGAGGCCCCGCACCGGACCTCGGCGTCTCCCCAGGAGAGGGGTCGGACTCCATTCGCTACACGAGCGAGAGGATGCCCTGGTTCATCACATTGGCCTGGGCGAGGACAGAGACCCCCGCCTGCTGGATGATCTGCTCCTTGGCCATCTGAGCCGTCTCGAACGCGAAGTCCGCGTCGCGAATCGTGCTCTCAGCAGCGATCATGTTCGCCTCGTAGGTCTCGGTGTAGCTCAGGGCAGAGTCCAGGCGGTTCTGGGCCGCGCCATAGCTGGAGCGGTACCCGGCCACCGTGTCCAGCGCGGTGTCCAGCGTGTCGATGGCCGACTGGGCCCCGGTCGCGGTCGACATGTCGATGGTGCCGGTGTCGATACCCAGCACGGTGGACCGCACGTCGCCCAGGGACAGGGTGATCCGGTCGCTGGCCGTGTTGTCGATGCCGACCTGGACCGCCATCTGGGTGGTGCCACCGTTGGTCAGGGCGGTGCCGTTGAACTCGGTGCCCTCCGCGATGCGGTCGACCTCGGCGGCGAGCTCCTGGTACTCGGTGTTGATGTACCCGCGCTCGGTGTCGCTCAGCGTCTCGGAGCTGGCCTGGACGGCGAGCTCCCGCATCCGCTTCACGATGTTTGAGATCTCGCCGGTGGCTCCATCGGCCGTCTCGGTGATGGAGATGCCGTCGTTGGTGTTCCGACGCGCCACGGCTGCCGATCGGGAGCGGGCTGAGAGCCCTTCGGCGACCGCCAGTCCAGCGGCGTCATCGCCGGCTCGGTTGATACGGAGACCGGAAGAAATCCGGCCCATTGTTCTCTCCAGCGACCGCGTGCTTCGATTGAGATCGAAGCCCGCACTCATGCTGGAGATGTTGCTCAGTGTGAGCGCCATCTCGATGTCTCCTTCCTCGGGGTGAGGAAATGACGAGGGGAGGACCTCGTCTGGACATCGGATCGGCGAAGGGCGACCGCTTTATTAGCGATCGCCCTAAGAAAAGTGCTCAAGCGGGGCCCCGAGCGGCCGAAGGCCCAGGGCCCCGATGAGAGCCGGATGCGCTACCCGAGCAGGGCCAGCGCTCCCTGGTTGATGATGTTCGCCTGGGCCAGGACCGACACGCCGGCCTGCTGCAGGATCTGGCTCTTGGCCATCTCTGCGGTCTCGTAGGCGAAGTCCGCGTCCCGGATCTGCGACTCGGCGGCCGCCAGGTTCTCGGTGTAGGTCTCCATGTTGCGCAGGGAGCTGTCGAGCCGGTTCTGGACCGCACCGTAGGACGAGCGGTAGCTGCTGACGGTGTCCAGGGCGGTGTCGAAGGTGTCGATGGCCGACTGGGCCGTCGTGGCGGTGGACAGGTCCACGGTCCCGGTGTCGATGCCGATGACCGTCGTGCGCAGGTCGCCGACCGTGATGCTGATGCGGTCATTGGCGGTGTTGTTGATGCCGACCTGCACGTCGAGCTGGGTGACCGCGCCATCGCCCAGGGCGGTGCCGTTGAATTCGGTCGAGAGCGAGATGCGGTCGACCTCGTCGGCCAGCTGCACGTACTCCTCCTGGATGTACGCCCGCTCGTCGTCGTCGAGGGTCTCCGAGCTGGACTGCACGGCCAGCTCGCGCATCCGCTTGATCACGTTGACCACCTCGCTGGTCGCGCCTTCTGCGATCTGCACCACCGACACGCCGTCGTTGATGTTGCGCATCGCGACCCGGCCGGACCGGTAGGCCGCGGACAGGTTCTCGGCGACCGCCATGCCGGCGGCGTCGGCGGCGGCCTTGTTGATCCGCAGACCGCTCGAGATGCGGGTGAAGGTCCCAGACAGGTCCCGACTGGTCCTGTTCAGGTTGGTGAGGGCGTTCATCGACGCCGTGTTGGTGTTTACCGTGAGGGCCATGAGGATTCTCCAGTTCAAGTCTGGAGATCCCCTCGGATCACGGGATCGAGTGTTCAAGCGGTCCGGCGTCGGCGTCGGCCTGACGCCCCAGACCAATGGCCGTCTCGGACTCGATCAGGAGCACCGTGCCACGGCCGTGCTTGCGCTCTACCACGGCATCGAGTTGCTCAAAGGTGCGGTCGGGCAGCTGGACCACCACCTCGAGGGCCTGGCCCTGGAGAAGACCGGGCACGGGCGACACGTGGAAGCGCAGGTGCTCCGTGCGCCGGTCCACACAGCGCTGCAAGTGGTCATCCTGGGACAGGTCTACGTACAGGCTGGGGAGCTCGCCGTGTTCGAACACCCCGGGCACGCCCTCGGGGGCCCACCAGTCCTGGCCGCCGGTGCCCCCGCGGCCACGGGCCATGGCTTCCCGCAGGGCCTTGCTCGTGGGAAAGGTCTTGGAGCGCTTGCGCCGCTTGGGCGTGACCGAGCCGGTGATCGTCGGCGCCTTGACCGGGTTCTCGGGGTCTCCCTGTTGACGGACCTTGCGCAGCCGGGGTTCGTCGGAGCCGCGGAGGAGCCGGTAGCTGCCCTTGTGCAGAAACGTGTCCACGTCGCCTTCGGCCGGCATGGTCGACGCCTTGCGGATCATGACCTCGAGGGGAATCGGGTCCTCGCCCCCCACCCTCACGAAGATCGTGCGCGGACGTCCGGGCAGGATGCGCTGCTTGCAGGAGAAGCGGATCTCGCCCCCCGACAGCCACCAGGCCAGGGCCCGGACCTTGCCGTAGTCCCCTTCGATGTGAAGGGGCAGGGGCTTGAGCAGCTGGCGGCTGCGCCTTGCGGGGGAGGAGGCCAGGTCGGGCTCGGTCTTTGGGGGGGGCCGGGATCGCCGAGGTCCTCAGTCTACGTCATCCGAGCCGGGTCCCCGGCAAAAGGCGACCTGGCGGCACACGCGGGTGCCGGGTCTGGCATCCTGGGCGCGGTGATCGCCAGCCGCTACACCCTGCACGAGCAGCTCGGAGAGGGTGGGGTGGCCTACGTGCACCGGGCCCTGGACGAGCGCACTGGGGACTGGGTGGCACTCAAGCTCCTGCGACCGGGCCTGCCCGCGTCCAAGGGCCTCCGGGCCAGGTTCCGGAACGAGGTCCGCGCCCTGGCGACCCTGAACCATCCCCACGTGGTCCAGGTCTACGACTTCGGTGCGACCGACAACACCCTGTGGATCGCGATGGAGCTGGTCGAGGGGGCCACCCTGCGGGACTGGATGCGGGTCCACGGGGCCATGCCGGCGCGACTCGCGGTCGACGCGGTGCTCCAGGTGTGCTCGGCGATCGCTGCCGCGCACGATCAGGGGATCATCCATCGAGACGTCAAGCCCCACAACGTGCTGGTCGATGCGCGCGGGTGGTGTCGGGTGGTGGACTTCGGGCTCGCCCGACTGGTCCAGGACCGGACGAGCGTGACGCGGACCGGGCTCACCATGGGCACCTGGGGCTACATGTCTCCGGAGCAGTCCGCCGACGCCAAGCGGGTGGACGGTCGGACCGACGTCTTCGCCCTGGGCGCCACGCTGCTCGCGCTCCTGTCGGGAAAGGATCCCGTGGACCCGACCCGCGACGTCACGCGGCTCGCCGACACGGTGCCCGAGCCGCTGCAGTGGCCTCTGACCCGGTCCACGATGGCGGAACCGGACCACCGGCATGCCAGCGTGGCCCGCCTGGCGCGTGCTCTGGGGAGGGCCCGGGACGTCCTGCCGCCGGCACCGCCCGGCACACCTGCGCTGCACATGTCGCTGTCGCCGCCGCCGCCGACCCACCCGACCGTCCTGCCCTGAGGCCGCGGCTCAGTTACGCCTCAGGGGCTCGCTGCGGGTGGGTCATGGGGACCCTGAGATCAGACCGCAGAACCTGATCCGGCTCGAACCGGCGGAGGAAAGCGAGGATGAGCAAGCAAGATCCCTACGAGGGCTACGAGAGCTTCAACGGCGGCCTGTCCCGCCAGGTGCGCGTCGGCGAGCTGGGGGTGCCGTTCCGGGACATCCCCTTGAGCACGGGCGAAGTGCACCGGGTCTACGAGACCGCGGGGCCCCAGGGCCACGACGTCCGGCTGGGCCTGCCCCGGAACCGGGCGGCCTGGATCGCCGAGCGGGAGCAGCGGGGCGACACGAACTTCAGCCAGCTCCACTACGCCCGGCGGGGCATCGTGACCCCCGAGATGCGCTTCGCGGCGATCCGCGAGAACATGGATCCGGAATTCGTGCGGGCCGAGATCGCCGCCGGCCGCGCGGTGCTGCCGGCGAACAAGCGCCACCTGGAGCTCGAGCCGATGCTGATCGGCCGCAAGTTCCTGTGCAAGGTCAACGCCAACATCGGCAACTCGGCGGTCACCAGCTCCATCGAGGAAGAGGTCGAGAAGCTCCAGTGGTCGCTGCGCTGGGGCGCGGACACGGTCATGGACCTGTCCACGGGCACCGACATCCACGAGACCCGGGAGTGGATCCTGCGCAACTCGCCGGTGCCCATCGGCACCGTGCCCATCTACCAGGCCCTGGAGCGGGTCAACGGCAAGCCCGAGGACTTGGACATCGAGCTCTTCCTGGATGTCTTGCGGGAACAGGCCGAGCAAGGGGTGGACTACTTCACCATCCACGCCGGCGTGCTGCTGCGCTACGTGCCCATGACCGCCAGCCGCATCACCGGCATCGTGTCCCGGGGCGGCTCGATCATGGCCAAGTGGTGCCTGCACCACCACCAGGAGAACTTCCTCTACACGCACTTCGACCGCATCTGCGAGCTCATGAAGGAGTACGACGTCACGTTCTCCCTGGGCGATGGCCTGCGACCCGGCTGTCTGGCCGACGCCAACGACGAAGCCCAGTTCGGCGAGCTGCACACCCTGGGCGAGCTCACGAAGATCGCCTGGGAGCACGACGTCCAGGTGATGATCGAGGGGCCCGGCCACGTGCCCATCGACAAGATCGCCGAGAACATGAGCGAGCAGCTCAAGCACTGCTACGAGGCGCCCTTCTACACCCTGGGACCCCTCGTCATCGACATCAGCCCCGGGTACGACCACATGGCGTCGGCCATCGGCGCGGCCATCATCGGCAGCCAGGGCTGCTCGATGTTGTGCTACGTCACGCCCAAGGAGCACCTGGGCCTGCCGAACAAGGAAGACGTCAAGCAGGGCCTCATCGCGTACAAGATCGCTGCCCACGCGGCCGACGTGGCCAAGCACCACCCGGGTGCCCGAGACCGGGACGACGCGCTGTCCAGGGCGCGCTTCGAGTTCCGGTGGGAGGACCAGTTCAACCTGGCCCTCGATCCGGGCATCGCGCGGGAATACCACGACGAGACCCTGCCAGCCCAGGCCGCCAAGACCGCGCACTTCTGCAGCATGTGCGGTCCTCGGTTCTGCTCGATGAAGATCTCCCAGGACGTGCGGGACTACGCGGCGGCTCAGGGCGTGGCGGACAGCGACGCCCTGGAGCTGGGACTGGCCGAAAAAGCCGCCGAGTTCCAAGACGCGGGCGGCGAGCTGTACGCGCCCGGAAAGTAGGCGCCGACCGCTTCAGGGACAGTCGGTCCGGTCGCCCGCGCGGAGCACCAGGAGAGGCTGGTCGTGGCATCGGACCTGGGTGGCGCCTGTGAGGGCGGTGATCCGCACGCGTCTGGGGGTGCGGTCCACGGCGGCACGTCCGCCGACCTGGATCCAGGCGGGCCCGGCCTCGATGATCACCGGGGGCGCCTGGGCGTCCCTCGTGACCTCGAGGGTGCCCCTGTCCCACAGGATGAGCGGGGCCTGGACCGTGCCGCCGACGTAGCCGGTGCCGGTCCAGGTCAAGGTCACGCCCGGCGCGACGGTGGCCATCGACAGCGCCTGGGATCCCTGCAGCCCGCGATCCAGACCGACCGGGGGACCCATCGCCAGGTCCTTCAGCCGCTCGGCTGCGTCCGCCGCGGACGGCAGCTCCGGGAGCTCGGGTCCAGGGGCACCGAGCCGATTGGCCGTCTGCAGGGTGCCGGGGTCCGAGCCGGTCCAGAGCCCCACGACCACCAGGACCAGGGCGGCCGCGACCACCACACCCACGCCGCGCCAAGGGAACTCGGGCACCGGGCCGCCGCCGGTCGCGACCCAGCGCTCCACCCTGGCGATCGCGCGGTCCTGGGCGCCGGGCCGATCCGAGTCCATGCTGCCCAGCAGCGCTCGGGCGAGCTGTCCGTCTGGAACCGCGTCTTCCAGCCGATCCAGGACGGCCTCGGCGTCCCCGGGCGGGGGCTCCAGGACCGCGAGCAAGCGCCTGAGATCGTGGCTGCCCCCGCTCATCCGGCCTCCGCCTGGCTCAGCTCTGCCAGCAGCAGGCGGACGCCCGGTGCCCGGCGAAGACGCTGGCGGCCGAGCCTGAGCCGGCTCTTGACCGTGCCCACCGACACCCCCAGGAGCTCAGCGGCCTGCTGCGCCGTGCGGCCTTCCAGGTCGCACAGGGTCAGGACTTCCCGCTGCCGTTCTGGAACCCTGGCCAGGGCCGCCTGGACCCGCTCGGCGACCTGGCGGTCCGCCAGGACCCGGTCGAGCCCCGGGCTCTCGTCGGCCAGTTCCTCGGCGCCGAACCAGCCCCACTGCCACTTCCTGGCCCGCCGCCGGTGGGTCTTGAGCACCCGTCGCGTGATGCCGAAGAGCCAGGGTTCGAAGGCGCCCAGATCCCGCAGGGCGTGCAGCTTGGTCAGCACGACCACGAACACGTCGTGGGCCACGTCTTCGGGATCGACACCCGGGCCACCCAGGCCCCGGGCCCAGCGGAGCACGGGCTTGAGCCAGCGCCGCACCATCGCCGCCCGAGCATGGGCCCGCTCGGCGAGCACGCCCTGGAGCACGGCGAGATCTTCGGGGGTCAGCGCCATGGGCGGTCAGCCACAGTCGGATCCGTAGCAGGTGAAGGTCTCGTCGTCGCCCAGCTGCAGGACCGAGCCATCGGGCAACATCAGATCGGCGCTGTTGTCCCACGCCTGACCCGGGGCCCCCCAGGCGCAGCTGGTGCTGCGGAGGGTGCTGGTGTCGTGGTCGAGCCGCACTGCAGCGTCGGCCGACTGGTTGGCGGTGAAGCCCGCGCTGCCTGAATTCGAGGCCGTGCACTGGAGGGTGGCATTCACTCCCACCCAGACCGCGGACCCCGACGCCGCAGTGTGGTCACGGACCCAGGAGTCTTCGAGCGTGACCGCGCCGTACTTCATGACGCTCAGGCCTGCGCCGTGGGAGGTGGCTTCGTTGCGTGTGATCTCGGTCTCCACCACCGTCAGCCCGCTGTCGGCGCACACCCCGCCACCGTGCCCGTCGGCCCCGGTGGCCCGATTGCCGGAGATCTCGGCTTGCTCCAGGGTCCACGTCACAGAGGACTTCACCGCCACGCCGCCGCCGCACCCGGCCGTGGCCTCGTTGTCCTGCAGGGTGAGTGACTCGACCGTCGTGTCGCTGCCCCAGAAGTAGACCCCGCCGCCGTCGCCCGCTGCGGTGTTGCCGGTGGCGGTCAGTCGGAACACCTTGCCGGGCCAGCCATAGAGCCACCCGCCTCCCCCTTCGGCCCCGGCTTCGTTGTCCGTCAGGCTGACGTCGATCAGGTCCAGCCGGTAGGGATAGCCCCAGAGCCCTCCGCCCTGGCCCCCGGTGGACTGGTTGCCGGTGAACGTGGACTCGTAGACCGAGAGCACCTCCTGACCTGCGACATAGGCGCCCCCGCCATCGTCTCCGGCCACGTTGTCGCTCACCACCACGCCCTCGAGCTCGGTGTAGCCGTACCCGGTCACGATGATGGCCCCACCCCAGTGGCTGGCGGAGTTGGCCTCGAAGGTGCTGTCCACGATGGTGAGGGTCTGGCCCGACGCGGTGTAGACGGCGACCCCGCCGCCGGCCCCCAGGGTGGCGTGGTTGTCGGTAAAGGCCGAAGAGCGGATCGTGACCGGCGACTCCCGGGCTGCGATCGCGCCGCCGTCATCGGCGTGATTCCCCACCAGGGTGCAGTCGTCGACGGTCAGCGAGCCGGCAGCGTTGGCCTGGATCGCCCCGCCCTCCTTGGCGCTTCCCCCGCTGAGCGTCAGGTCTGTCAGCGCCCACGAACCCTCGCTGGGCACCTTGACCAGGCCCCCGGCGGCCACGGACACACCGTCGATCACCGAGAGTCCGTCCAACGTGACCTGGGCGCTGGCGCCCTGGATCACGCGGACCGCGCCGGCTCCGCTCAGGACCACTTCGTCCCTGCCCCCGATGCCGACCACCGCGATGCCGTGTCCGTCCAGGGACAGAGGCACGGTCCAGGTCCCGGGGCAGATCGCCAGGGTGCCCGACGCGGCGAAGACCTGTCGGTCCGTCTCGACGGCCCCCAGCGATGCCCAGGTCTCGGACAGGTCCGTCGGCACGCCCTTGCTGCTGAACCACGTGACCCGGCCCCTGTCGTCGTCCCAGTCCTGGCTGCAGTCCGACCAGATCCCGTCGCAGTGTTCGAGCGCTCCCGGGTAGACGGACGGGTCGTCGTCGTCACAGTCGCTGCCATCGGCCAGGGTGTCCGGCGGCTGCTCGCAGGCCCAGGTGGGGAGGGCCGCGTCCCCGAATCCGTCGCCGTCGGCGTCGGGGTACCAGGCGGCCTCCTCGCAGTCGGTGCCGGTGTCGGTGGCGGTGTCCGTCTGCGGCGCGGGCCCGGTGTCCGTGGGCCGCTCGGTGTCGCTGCTGCTCGTCGGCTCCCCACAGGCTGCCAGGGTCCAGAGCAGGGGCATCGCTGAGAACATGTCGGCTCCAGTGCCCGCCACCCGCGGGTCGTCAGGGCATCAGTGCCACGCGGGGGGCGCAGCGATCACTCTTTCTCGCCGCCCGCGAACCGACCCGGACAAGTCCCAGACACAAGGAGACCGTCCGGCCCCCCGGGCTGGATTAGGCTCTCCTGTCGATCCCGAGGGTGCCATTGTCGAATCGCTCCACCAGTGGCCGCGCCGACCTGGCGGCGTGGCTGGCCGACCAGCCCGACGACTTCTTGGTGTCGGCGCGACTGCTCGGGCTGCTCCAGGCCCAGGACTGGTCCGCAACAGAGCACGCCCGCCACGGCCCGGCGCTGGCCCAATACGGCCAGGTCGTCGCCCGGGAACTCGACGGGGTCGCCGCCCAGAACAACCAGCCGGCCAACCTGCCTCGCCTGGCGGGCTGGGACGGCATCGGCCAGGCGTCGGACCCGGTCCAGCACCACCCGACCTGGTGGCAGGCCGGCCGGCTGATCTACGGCTCGGGCATCATGGCGGCCTATGGCGATCGGCCGGTCTCCCACCGGGCGATCCTGTCCCTGTTCTACCTCTCGAGCCACGTGGGCGAAGGCGGACACAACTGCCCCTTGGCCTGCACCGCGGGGGCGATCCGGGCGCTCCAGGCCTTGGGCACGCCCGAGCAACGGGACCGCTTCCTGCCGCGCCTGCTCGATTCGGACTTCGACACCAACTTCACCGCGGCTCAATTCCTGACCGAGGTCCAGGGTGGCTCCGATGTAGGGGCCAACGCGACCGTCGCCAGGCCCCAGCCCGATGGGTCCTGGCGCATCCACGGCGAGAAGTGGTTCTGCTCGAACATCGACGCCGACGTGATCATCATGAGTGCCCGGCCCGAGGGCCAGCCCGCCGGGACCCGCGGCCTGTCCATGTTCCTGGTGCCTGCGGTGTTGGCCGATGGCACGCGGAACCACTTCAAGGTGCGCCGCCTCAAGGACAAGCTCGGCACCCGGTCCATGGCATCGGCCGAGCTGGACTTCCATGGCGCCGTGGCCGAGCCCTTAGGGCCCATCGCATCTGGCTTCGTGAACCTGATGACCCTGGTGATCAACACCAGCCGGCTCTACAACGCCTTTGGCTGCGCCGGCATCGCCCAGCGCAGCTACCTGGTCGCCAGCGGCTATGCGCGGCACCGTCGCGCATTCGGCCAGCCCATCGCCGCCTATCCGCTGGTCCAGGAGACCCTGGCCCTGATCCTGGCCGACGCCGAGGCCTGCCTGGCCGGCAGCTGGATGCTCGCCGGGCTCCAGGAACGGCTGGACGCGGGCCAGGCCACGGACACCGAGCGAGGGTTCTTCCGGGTCGCGCTGAACCTCAACAAGATGCGCACGGCCCAGCTGGGCCACGACGCCGTCTGCCGCGGCATCGAGGTGCTGGGGGGCAACGGCGCCATCGAGTCCTTCTCGGTGCTTCCCCGCCTGCTGCGGGACAACGTGGTCTACGAGAACTGGGAGGGCACCCACAACACGCTGATGCTCCAGGTCCTGCGCGACTGCAAGCGGCTCGAGCTGCACCACGCCTTCTTCCAGACCCTGGCCGAGCGCCTCGACGAAGACACCCTGGCCGGGCCCCGGGCGGCGTTCGAGTCTCTGCTCCAGGCCCCGCCGGACCTGGCGACCCTCCAGCTCCGCCCGGTGTGTGTCCAGCTGGCCACCCTGGTCCACCTGGCTGCCCTGGCGCCGATCCAGGACCCCCGGGTCCGCGGCCGCGCCCAGCTCACCCGGATGCACCACCTGGACGGCGTCGTGGACCGGGACGCCAGCTACCTGGCGCTGGTCGGCGAGGCGTGGCAGCAGTGAGTCCGACGGGACGCGCCGGTGGCCTGCACGAAGTCCTCGCCATGGGGGGGTGGCGGGCGTGGATCCTCGACGGCGAGGACCGGGTGCTCAAGGGCCTGGGCTGCCACGAGGCGCCCATCAGGGTGGGGGAGACCCTGGACGCCGCGCTGGGCGACGTCGCCGAGGCGGCTCGGACGGCCCTTGCCGAGCTCGAGGCCTCTGGCGTGGCTGCGCCACGGCCGCTGGCCCGGGACGCCAGCCGCGAGGTGATGGCCTTCACCCACCAGGACGGCCGTGCCGTGGGCGTGCGCAAGGCCGAGGCGCCTCGGCTGCGGCTGGACGCCCGGGATCGGGTCGGTGTGCTGTTGGGGGCGGCAGAAGGACTGGGGGGTGCCGCGACCGAGGAAGAGGTCCTGAAGCACCTGGCCGAGGTCGCCGGCCAGGATCTGGGAGACGGCGCTGGGGTCTGGAAGCGGGCCGGAGAGAGCCTGGTGCTGCGCAGCGGCTGGGGGTTGCCGGATCTGCTTCCCCTGGAGATCGCCCATGGCCCGTCGGCCCTGTGGGAGGTCCTCCAGGCAAGAGCCCCCCTGGTCACCGGCGACGTGCTCGAGGACCCGCGATTCCAGCTGCACGCCGCGGACCGGTTGATCCAGAGTTCCGGCGCTCGAGCGGTGGCCCTGCTGCCCTTGCGCACGGCGGGTCGGGACCTGGGCATCCTATTGGTGGCGTGGCGCAGCCGCGGCCTGCCCACCACCGAGTTGCTGCGGGCCCTGCGACAGCTCGCCAGCATCGGCGCGGTGGCCCTGGACCGCGCGGGCTCGGCCGACGACCTCGCCGCCCAGCATCGGCTCCTCCAGGCCGTGCTCGACGCCGCGTCGGACGGCGTGCTCGGGTTGGATCGGACCCGCAAGGTCGTGTTCGGCAACCTGCGGGCCCAGCAGCTCCTGGGGCGCAGCGAAGCCGAGCTGGCGGCCCTGGGCTGGGCCGACCTGCTGTGGCCAGACCCCGCGACCCGCCTGGCGGCGCTCCAGGCGCTGGTGGCCGGCCCCCAGGACTCGCTGGCCGACCCCATCGACGCCACCCTCGAGGACGACGAGCGCCCCACCCGCGAGCTCCAGCTCACCAGCACCCGCTGCGCCGGACCGGGTGGCGAGCCCCTGACCTTGGTCTTCCTGCGCGACGTCACCGAGCGGCGCCGGGCCCGGGCCCGGGCCATGGCCGAGCAGAACTTCACCCGTCTGGGCCGCCTGGCTGGCGGCATCGCCCACGACTTCAACAACCTGCTGGGCGCCATCCTGGGACACGCCGACCTGATCCGGAACGCCCCTCGCGCAGACGACCACATCATCACCCGGGCCACGACCATCGCCCAGGCCGCCGTCCGTGGGTCGCGCCTCAGCAATCGTCTGCTGGCCTTCAGCGGCAGCGGGACCATCCGGCCCCAGCCGGTCGACCTCGAGGTCGAGGTCCAGCGCGGGGTCCGGCTGTTCCGGTCGACACTGCCCGTCGACGTGGACCTGACCACAGTCGTGGGCATTGGGCTGGTCCCAGCCCTGGCCGACGCGGGGCAGTTCTACCAGGCCCTGGTCAACCTGCTCGCCAACGCCCGGGACGCGGTGGGTGCGAGCGGCCGCATCCAGGTTCGGATCGAGCTGGCCAGCCCGCCCGACGGGGTGGCCTGGGCCAGCCCCGAGCTCGATCGGACGGGGGACTTCGTGAGGGTGTCGGTCCAGGACTCGGGTGCCGGGTTCACCCGGGCAGCCCAGCGCCACCTGTTCGAGCCCTTCTTCACCACCAAGACCGACGGCCACGGCCTGGGGCTCAGCGCGGTCCAGGGCATCCTGGCCGCCCACGGTGGGGCCCTGGACGTGCGAAACCAGGACGGCGCGGTGGTCGAGCTCTACCTGCCGGCCGCCCCCCAGGAGCAGGCCGCGGCCGATCCTCAGGGCCCGGATCGCATCCACCAGCAGATGATCTGGGCCGTCGACGACGAGACCGTGCTGCTGGAGTTCATCGACCTGGCGCTGGGCGCTCGGGGCTACCGGGTCGTCAGCTTCAGCGATCCGCAGCAGGCCCTCGATGCCGCTCGAGAGTGTGCCGAGCCTCCGGTGTTGCTGGTGCTCGACGTGGTCATGCCCGGCCTGACCGGGCCTCAGCTCCTGGTCGAGCTGCGCAAGCTTCCCGCCTTTGCGCCGCTGCCCGTGATCTGGTCGTCCGGCTACAGCCCGGACTCGGTCGATCTGGGCGAGACCGGCGACGACGTCGTGTTCCTGCAGAAGCCTTACACCGGTCGTGAACTCGCGCGGACGATCCAGGGCCTGGTGGTCCCGGGCAACGGCGCTACTCGCTGAACCCCAGGCGGCAGTCCCGCGTCTCCTCGTAGACCGGCTCCAGATCCTGCTCGACCACCACGTTGTCGGGCACGCGCACGTAGGCGACCTCCCAGCGGTCGGACTGTTTCAGCTCGCGGGTGAAGCTGCGCTCAAGCACCCCGGCGATGTAGAAGCGCACCGTGGCCTCGGTGGGGCCGCCGCCGTTGTCGCGGAAGTAGAAGACCTGGGTGTAGTACTCGCCGTCGATGGGCGCATCGACGTTGATGTTCTCGGGGCCGTAGCCGTAGCGGTCGTCGAGATCGAGCCGGCAGTCGTCGATGTCGTCGGTGAGCGAGCCCCACAGCGGGTTCGGGTTGCAGTAGCAGCAGTCGCCCGGGATCAGGTAGAACTCGCTCCCGGGCCCGTCCAGCAGGTGCAGGTCCAGATCGGAGTTGTTGGTGTTCCACACCAGTTCGATGTGGATCAGGTCTTCGGGGATGGCCTCGATCACGTGCTTGGTGGGGGCCGAGGTCACGCCGGCGTCGTTGACCACCTGGAGCTCGGCCCAGTAGGTGCCGGCCACGTCGACCTGGAAGCTGGTGGTCACCGCCTCGGTCGCGTTGAGCTCGGCCCGGGAGCCGTCGGGGAGCTTGGTCAGGGACCACGCGTACTCGGTGATGCTGCCGCCGTTCGGGTCGTAGCTGTCGCCCCCGTCCAGGGTGACCAGCTCCGGGGGATCGACCTGGGCGGGGCCGTCGATGACCGCCACGGGGTAGTCGTACTCGCCGCCGCCGTTGCCCAGGATGGTGACCTCGACCACCGGCTCGTCCGGGTCGTTGGACGCCAGGGTGAAGGTGCCGTGGTCGCCGTCGGTGTGCTCGGGCAGGTACGAGATGGCCACCGTGGCCACGGTGTCGCTGTCCAGGGTGAAGCCACCCGGGTCGCCCACGATCTGGAACACCCCGCCGCCGGTCTGGCTGGTGTCTCCGATGAGCAGCGGGCCGTCGCCCTTGTTCTCGACCGTGAAGAACTCGACGGCTGGGCTGCCAGCGTCGACGCTGCCGAAGTCGACCGAGATGGGGTCCACGTGGATGTCGGGCGTGGGCCCGTCGCCGCCGACGCCGGTGATCGGGATCTCCAGGGCCGGCAGCTCCTGTTGGTTGTTCTCCAGGGTCAGGACGTCGGCGTAGTCCAGGTAGTTGGGCGGGGAAAAGGTGACGTCGATGGTGACCCGGTCGTCGACCGCCAGCTCGATCTCGTCGCCGGGCACCGAGAACACGGTGCCGTCGGCCAGGGTGGCGGACAGGATCTTGAGGGCCACCTCGCCGGTGTTCAGGACCTCGATGCCCAGGGTCTCGGAGTAGTCGACCACCACTTCGCCGAATTCCAGGGTCTCGGGCGACACGGCCCAGTCGGGCTCCAGGGCGCGGACGTTGGTCTCTGTCGGGCAGCCCAACAGCGTCAAGGTGGCGAGCATGAACATGGGCTGCCACCCTATCCGGGCCTCACCCGGGCCGTCGACGCTCTGTCGAGGTAGAAAGGACCATGCCCCGCCTGTTGTTGCTGTTCATCGCCTGCACCGGCTGCCGCTCTTGCGGCGCGCCGTCGGCGACCAACAGCGACTCCACGCCCACCGACTCCGTGGACACCGCAGAGACGGGGGAGACCGGCGACACGGGCGAGACCGGCGACACGGGCCCCGAGCCCTTGTGCCCCCAGCCCGAGGTCGAGCCCAACGACCACAAGACCGATGCGTCGCCCATCACGATGACCTGGTGGGCCTGCGGGGCGTTCGACGACCCCGACGAGAACGACTGGGACCACCTGTCCTTTGCCGTCGAGCGGGGCGACGCCGTCAGCGACACCTGGATCGAGATCGACGTCGACGCGCTGAACCGCGCGTCCGTCGCCGACCCGGAGCTCATCGTCTACGGCCCGGTCGACGACGGCTTCCTGGTCGAGGACTTCGATCGCGAGACCGACCCCTACGTGGTCTTCCCCGTCAGCGACGACGGCGAGTTCACCCTGGCCCTGTACGACAAGTACGCCGGCAGCGGTCCCGACTACGGCTGGTTCCTCAGAGTGCTCGAGGGCAAGCAGCCCCTGGAGTGGGACCTCGAGGAGGTCGAGCCCAACGACACCCTGGGCGATGGGCTGGTGGCGCTGGTCGACGGCGAGCGGGTCTACGGCGTGTGCAGTGACGCCTTCGACCTGGACTGGTTCGTCTTCGAGCCCCAGCCCGACCAGCCCTATGTGACCTTGTCGATCATGGCGAACAACCTGGGCTCTCCGCTGGACGCACGGCTGGCGATCTACAACTCGCTGGGCACCAAGCTCGAGGTCGCCACCCAGGGCATCGGCGACACCTATGACAAGGACCCGGTGGTCTCGGTGCCGGTGGACCCAGAAGAGACCTACTACGTCTCGGTCCGTGTCGAGAGCGACGAGAGCACCCAGGTGGGTGGCAGCGCGTTCTGGTACGTGCTCGACGTGGCCATCACCGACGAAGACACTACTGGATAGGGACCCCGATGACCGTGATGCTGGCCCTGAGCCTGGTCGCCTGCACCGACGACGGCACTGAGCTCGTCGACTCGGGAAGCACCGCTGCAGACAGCGGGACCTCCGACACCCAGGACACCCAGGACACCCAGGACACCTCGCCGCCCTGCACCATCGCGGTGAGCGGCACCGAGCCGGCGGCCGACGCCGCCGAGGTGTTCTGGCGGGACCCGCTCCAGGTCTGGTTCGACGGGTCCTTCCTGGACCGATCCCTGCCGGGGGTGAGCCTGACGCTGGACGTCGACGGCAGCGCCGTGGCCGCAGCCCAGGACTGGGACGAAGGGGTGGACTCGGTGGTCGTCACGCCGAGCCAGCCGTTGATGCCAGAGACGGCGTACACCTTGACCGTCGACGCCTGCGGCGTGACCTCCGCCGTGCCATTCACCACCAGCGTCTACGGCACACCGCTCACCGACGGCTCGGAGTCCCTGCGAGACCGCACCTGGGTGCTCCAGACCGGCAACGTGGACTGGACCGAGCCCGACGGCGCCGCCGAGCTGCTCAACGCCTTCTTCACCGATCCGCTGCTCATCGGCGTGCAAGACGTGCGCGGCGACACCATCGATCTCCTCGTCGCGATGGGCGTGTTCACGGACCTGGCGGGCTTCGAGCAGCTGCCCGGGTTGGGAACCTGGGACGTGTTCGACGTCGATCTGTCCCAGGGGGCCTGGTTCTCCGCCGTGGCTGAAGCCATCACCTTCACCTACGACACGGTGCCCATCGACGTGCACGACTTCGCCCTCCAGGGGACCTTTGCGCCCGACGGCTCGGTCATCGCCGGGGCGAGCATCCAGGGGCTCGTAGACACCCGCAACATCGCGTTGTTGTTCGGGCTGGACCAGCCGGACTTCATCTGCACGACCTATGCGCGGGACTACAACCTGGAGTGCACGGACTGCCCCGACGGCGAGTTCCTGTGCATGGACCTGGCCGGCGAGCACATCTCCCTCGACGAGCAGCCCGGTCTGACCCTGGAGCGGCTCCCCCAGGACCAAGACACCGACACCCAGTCCGCCCTGACCGGAGAGTGCCCGTGAGCGCCTTGTGGCCCCTGCTTCCCTTGCTGGCCTGCAACGGCGGCACCACCTCGGACTCTGGCAGTGCGACCGACAGCGGCGGCACGGGCACGACCGGCACCACCGGCACGGACTGCCTGCAGACCTGGTACGCCGACGACGACGACGACGGCTACGGCGGCACGCGCACCACCGAGTCTTGCGACCACCCCGGAGACGGCTGGGTCTCCAACGATCGGGACTGCGCCGACAACGACCCCAACACCTTTCCCGGCGCGGCCGACGACACGTGCGACGACTGGGACCAGGACTGCGACGACGCGGTCGACGAGGACGCCGGCGACGCTGTGACCCTGTACCTCGACGACGACCAGGACGGCTTTGGTGACCCCGGCGCGTCCATCGAGTCCTGCGAGGATGACCTGCCCGGGTACTCGGACAACGCCAAGGACTGCGACGACTCCGAGCCCGGCGTGAACCCGGGCGTCGCCGAGGTCTGCGGCGACGGCATCGACAACGACTGCGAGGACGATGCCGCCGTGTGCCGCCGCACCGGCACCACCGCCCACGACGCCGGCGACGGACACCTCCAGGGCGTCGAGCAGTACGACTTCCTGGGCAGCGCCTTCAGCGGGGTGGGGGACCTGGACGGCGACGGCCACGACGACTTCGCGGTCGGGGGCAAGGGCGATCCATACTACTGGGCCAACGGCTCCGATCGCGGCGTCCTGGTGTCCTATGGGCCGCACGATCCCAGCGCCACGCTGACCTCGCTGGTCGAGCTCCAGTCCGGCGGCGAGGCCCGGCTGGCCGGCGCGGCCCTGGCCGACGTGGGCGACCTGGACGGCGATGGCCTGGACGACCTGGTCATGGGCGCACCCTCGTGGCTCTGGGGTTCTGACTTCGGCGTCGTCTTCTTCCACTCCGGTCCTGTCAAGGCGGGCGAGAGCCTGAACGACTGCTGTGCCGCCCTGATCGGGGACGCCCAGGACTACGGCTCCACGGGTCTCTCCCTGGACGGCGGGAGCGATCTGACCGGTGACGGCCAGCCCGATGTCGCCATCGGGGCCCCGCTGACCGCTGCGACCGGCCGCTACACCGACGGCGTGGTCCACCTGGTGTCCGGCATGTTGCCGGGGGACCGAGGGGCCGGCGAGTTCATCTCCCTGCGCGGCGAGTCCGACACCAACAGCATGTTCGGTCAGCACCTGGCCGATCTGGGCGACACCGACGGCGACGGCTTCGGCGATCTCCTGGTGGGCGCGTCCCAGGACTACACCAACGACTACCGAGGCCGCGCCTACCTGTTCCTGGGGCCGATCGATGGCGATCGCGACGCTGTGGATGCCGACGCGATCATCGAAGGGCCCTACGAGTCCATGTACCTGGGCCACGACGTGGCCGCGGCCGGGGACCTGAGCGGCGACGGCTACCGGGACCTGCTGGTGGGCGGCTTCGGTTGCCTGGACACCGCCTGCAACTACGAGGGCTCGGTGCTGGTCATCGAGGGGCCGGTCGACGGCAGCCAGCCCTTTGCCACCAAGGCGGCGACCATCCGCGGTGATGACCGCTACGACCAGCTCGGATGGTCCGTCGACGGCGACTTCGACTTCGACGGCGACGACAACCCGGACCTGTTGGTGGGGGCGCCCTATGCAGACGACCCGGTCACCGGCGACCAGGACGCGGGTGCGGCCTACCTGTTCTACGGCCCCGTCGCGGGGAGCGTCGACGCAGCCGATGCGGACTTCCGGGTGGACGGCTCGACGGAATGGGCCTATGGCGCCTGGCACGTGCGCTCGCTCGGGGACCTGGACGGCGACGGCATCGACAGCTTCGGTGTGGGCGTCCCGGCGGTGAACACGAGCCCTGACTCCGACTACCTGGGGGCGATCGGGGTGTTCGACGGCTGGGGGCAGTAG
>Ga0114933_10001442_pt1 | contig 26453 bp, 19 predicted proteins | sample 4SBtaG_FD_89691 | JGI IMG/M metagenome (GOLD analysis project Ga0114933, IMG submission 89691) | Deep subsurface microbial communities from Kolumbo volcano to uncover new lineages of life (NeLLi) - 4SBTROV12_W25 metaG | ecosystem: Environmental > Aquatic > Marine > Volcanic | place: Kolumbo... | reverse complement strand
TGAGACTGTGGTGTTCTCGTCTTTCAGCTGGGACTGCCTGCAGCTGTTGCGCGAGCGCAGTTCGGCGGCGCGGGTGGGCGTGCTCTATGTACCCGACAAGGAGAAGGGTGCCTTTGAGGCCGCGGCCACCCTGGGCGCAGCCACCCTTCATCCGCACGTGTCGGCGGTCGACAAGAAGCTGGTGGCGCGTTGTCGCAAGGCCGGGCTGGACATCTGGACCTGGAATGCCAACGACGAGGCCGAGGTCAGGCGGCTGCGCGATCTCGGCGTGGCCGCCGTGTTTTCAGACGACCCGGCGGCGGCCGTCGCGGCGTTGACCGTGCAGGCGAAGGCCAAGGGTTAGCGGTCGGAGTTCTTGCTTTCCGAAGTCGCCGGGCCGACAACCGCGATGGTGACTTTTTCGGGGTCGAGGTAGCGCTGGGCCACCCGTAGCAGGTCCTCGGGAGTAACCGCGTTCATGCGCTCGGCGTGCTGGCGGCCGTCGAGATAGCCCAGCCCGTAGAGTTCGTTGAAGAGCATTTCGTCGCCAATGGCGCCGTTGGTCTGCAGGGCGATGTCGTGGCTTCCCAGCAGGTAGAGCCGGGCGCGTTCCAGCTCGTCGCCGTCAACGAGTTCTGTTCTTACCAGCGCCAGCTGTTCCAGCAGCCCGTCGATGGCGGGTTGTTCGTTGTCGGGGTCGGTGGCTATGTAGCCGCCGAACAGTCCCGGGGCCATGCCCTCGGTGTGGAAGGCGGTCACGCTGTAGGCCAGCCCGCGCTTGTCGCGCAGTTCGCGAAACAGCCGGCCGCCTTGCCGCGACAACACCGCGTCGAGAATGTCGAGGGCAAACCTGTCACTGTTGTGCAGGTCGACGCCCGGCCAGGCCACCACCACGTGTGATTGTTCGCGCGGCACCGCTTTGCGCACCTTCTGCACCACCCCGGGCGCATCGGCAGCCGGCGGCTGCACGAAGGCATCGGCAGGTGCCTCGAGCTCACCCAGCGCCGCCCGCAGGCGCCCGAGCACGTCGTCGCTCTGCACGTCGCCCACCACCGACACGACCAGGCTCGTGGGGTCGAGCGCGCGACGGTAGAAGTTTTCTATCGCGGCCTTGTTCGTGGCCTGCACTGTTTCTTTTTCACCCACGGTCGTCATGCCGAAGGGGTGCGAGGGGTACACCGTACGCCAGGCCAGTTCGAAGGCGAGGTGGCTGGTGGCGTCTTCCCTGTTGTCGATGACCTGCAGCAACTCGTGGCGGGTCTTTTCAATCTCGTCGTCCGGAAAATCAGGTCTCAGCAGCACGTCGAGAAAAAGGTCGAGGCCTTCGTCGAACGATGCCGACAGGAACGACCCGCTCACGCCCAGCGAGTTGCGGCCCGAGAAGCCGCCCAGATCGCCGGCCATGGTCTCTACCTGCCGGGCCAGCTGCTCGCGGTCGATTGAGCCTGCTCCGCGGGTGAGCATCTCGGCCGTAAAGGTTGATATTCCGTTGTCCGATTTACTTTCGGCCAGCAGGCCGCCGCGCATGGCCGCCCGGATGGAGAACAGCGGCGCTTCGTGGTGCTCCTGCACGATGATCCTGACGCCGTTGTCGAGCGTGACCAGCCGCGGCTCGGTGTCGCTCCCGTGCCTGCCGGTTGACCGCGACGGTGCAGAGGGCCGCGCCTCGGCCTCGGCCTTTTCGTCGGCCTGCGATTGTGTGGCTACCGAGAGCACGCGGGCCGCTTCCACGGCCGTGGCCTTGTCCAGTGCCACCTCGCTGCCGGTGGGAACCAGGCTCACCACAGTGAGGTTGTCGGCCACGAGGTAACGCCGGGCCACCTGCTGCAGGTCGGCCAGGGTGAGCGAGTCGAGCCGCTCGATGTAGCGGCGGTCAAAGTCGAGGTCTTCGTGCACGGTGAGCAGGTAGCCGGCTTCGCGGGCCTGGCCCTGCACTGTCTGGCGCTGGTAGATGAAGTCGGTTTGAAGGTTTCTGCGCGCTCGCCTGAGTTCGTCGGCGCCCACCGGGCCGGCCAGCAGGGCCGTGATCTGCCCGAGCAGGGCGGGCAGGGTAGCCACGAGATTGGAGTCGTCCATCGACGCCGTCACCACGAACATGCCCGGGTCAGCGGGGGTGTAGGCGTAAGTGTTGACGCCGTTCACGAGCTGGGTTTCGGCCACCAGCTTCCGGTACAGGCGCGAGCTTTCGCCGCCGCCCAGTATCCAGGCCAGGGTATCCAGCGCCGCTACGTCTTCGTGGTTGGCGCCGGGCACGTGGAAGCCCAGCGCGAGGTGCGACTCCTTCACGTCCATGTGCAAGGCCTCGAACTCGGTGCCTGCCTGCTCGGGTTCGCTGGCCCGGCTGGGACGTTCAACGGGGCGGTTTTTAAAGTCGCCAAACAGGTCGTCGACCACCGGTCGCAGCTCGCGCGCCTTGACGTCGCCCACTATCACCAGCGCCATGTTGCCCGGCGAGTAGAACCGGCCGAAGAAACTCAGGATCTTCTCACGGTCGAGCCCGGTTATTGATTCCTCGGTGCCTATGACCGGTCGGCCGTAGGGGTGCTGCTTGAAGGCCTTGGCAAACATGGCCTTGAACACGCGGCTTCCAGGCATGTCCTGGCTGCGCTTGTACTCCTCCATGACGACGCCCAGTTCGCGCTCGAGCTCTTCGGGGTCGAAGGCAGAATTGCGTACCGCGTCGGCCAGTATGTCGAGCCCCTGCTCGGCGTGACGCGAAGCCAGCACGAGGTGGTAAACGGTCTGGTCCCAGGAGGTCCACGCGTTGATGCGTCCACCGGAGCCTTCCACCTCGGCGGCGATCTCGCCCACGCCGCGGCGCGAGGTGCCCTTGAACAACATGTGCTCGTGCACGTGAGCCACGCCGGCCTCGGGGTCCAGCTCGTCGGCGGCGCCGGCCTTGACCCAGACCTGCAGCGCGACCACGGGCGCAAAGTGATCCTCGCTCACCAGCACCTGCATTCCGTTGTCGAGTGTCCAGGTGCTGAGTTTTTCTTCGCCGCGCTGCGGCATCACTGCGTCTATCATCGGGCTACACCCGTACAGGGACAGCGCAAAGACGGCAAGCAGGCCGCAGACGAAGGATCCTGGTACTGGTCTATACACGAGTAAAAAGAGGAACCGGGCGAATCCCACGTGGGGCGCGAGGTGTCAACCCGTGCTAGGATATACCACCTGTAGACGACCCGTGCAGGGGCTTAACAGCCGGCACCGGTCGGTGTGGAGGTTGGTATGAACATCGTAGATGTCGGGCTTCTCCTGCTTCTTTTTTTCGCGGCCCTCCGGGGTTACTCGCGGGGCTTTTTTCACGAACTGCTCTCGCTGGTATCCATAGCGGCGGGCTGCGCGGTCGCGTTTCGTTTCTCTCCGGCCGTGGCCGAGGGCATCGCCGTTCGCGCCACCATGCCCTACTTTCTCACCATCAGCCTTGCCTTTCTCGCACTGTTTTTCCCGGTGGTCCTGGGCCTGAGGATAGCCAACACGCTGGTAGAACGCTTCTGGGTGTCGATTGCCGTGTCTCCGCAGAACAGGCTCGCGGGCATGGGCTTCGGTGTGCTCAAGGGCGTCCTGGTGCTCGGCAGCGCCGTGATACTGCTGCGCAGCTCAGTACCGGTGTCCGAAACCCGCGACGCTTTCGCAGGGCGTTTTCTCGGGGTAGCCGAAGAGCTTCAGGTGCGCGTACAGGAGTCGCAGGTGGGCGATGCCCTTGCACGGGTTTCACTTGGCATTTTCGCCGTGGCAATGGATAAGGGACAGGACTGGTTCGTCTCTACCGGCCACGACGGTCACCCTTGATTGCTGAGGACAAAATAAACGAGATCCGCGAAGCGGCGCGCATATCCGAGTTCATCTCGTCGCACGTCGAATTAAGGAGAGCCGGCCGCTCCCTGAAGGGCCTGTGCCCCTTCCACGAAGAAAAAACCCCGTCATTTTCGGTCAACGACGATGGCGGTTTCTATCACTGTTTTGGCTGCGGCGAAGGCGGCAACGTTTTCAAGTTCATCATGGCGCTCGAGGGGCTGAGTTTTCCCGAGGCGGTGCGCAAGGTAGCCGACCGTTGCGGCATAGAGCTTCCCGAGGAACGCGGCTCGGCCGGTGGCCCGGTGCGCAAGGATTTGTTTGCCCTGCTCGACTCGGTGGCCGGTTACTATCGCCGGGTGTTGCTTGAGACCCCGGCCGGCGAGTCCTGGCTCGGGTACCTCAGGGCGCGAGGCATCAGCGAAAAGTCATCTGACAGTTTCATGCTTGGCGCGGCGCCCGATTCAGGGGACGGCTTGTTGCGCTGGCTCAAGAAGCAGGGTGCCGACCTCGAGCAGGCGCAGGCGCTCGGCCTGGTCACGCGGCGGCAGGGTCGCACGGTAGACTCGTTTCGTTCTAGGTTGATGTTTCCGTTGCGCGACAACCAGGGTCGCGTGGTCGGCTTTGCCGGTCGCAAGGGCGAGACAGCCGAGGGCCCCAAGTACATAAACTCGGTCGAGTCGTCGGTCTATCACAAGGGTCGGGTTCTCTACGGTCTCGACCTTGCCCGCAGCGCGGTGAGGGACAAGGGTTTCGCGCTGCTCGTTGAAGGTTACACCGACGTCATCGCCCTGCACCAGGCAGGAATGGAGAACGTGGTGGCCACCTGCGGCACGGCGCTCACCGCCGAGCAGGTCAAACTGCTCAAGCGCTTCAGCTCGGAGATGATCACGCTGTTTGACGGCGACGAGGCCGGCAGCCGGGCAGCCGGGCGCAGCTTTCCGGTATTCATGGAGGCCGGCGTCTGGGCCCGTGGCCTGTCGTTGCCCGCCGACGCCGATCCCGACAGTTTTGTCCGCGAGCGCGGCGTGGATGCGCTTGCAGAACAGCTGGGCGGGGCTGGTCCGCTGGTCGACACCTGGCTGCGGCAGCTCACCGGCCAGGCCGCCGACACGGCCTCCATGGCCAGGGCGGCCAGCGACCTGTCGAGCTTGCTCAAAAAGGTGCAGGACCCGTTCGAATATGACCTTTTGCTGCGTAAGGCCTCGGTGTGGACGGGCATAAGCGAGAAGGTTCTCCGGGGACAGGCTACGCCCACGCCGCAGAAGCGCGCTGCGAGGGGCGCCGAATCGCTGGGAGGCGCGGCAGGACTGGACGAACTGCTGGTGACCCTGCTGCTGAGTGATTCGTCGCTGGCCGCCTTGGTGACCGAGGCCGGGGCCCTGGATCGCATGGAAAACGGGCCGTTCCGGCAGGTGGCGGGCGATTTACTGCAGGCCAGCAGCCCGGCCGACGCTGCCGACCAGCTGGCCGCGTTGCCCTCAGACCTCGGGGCGAGGGTGGCCCAGAGGCTCAACGAGGGCGTATATTCCGACAGCAACGTGGCTCGGCGAGCCCTGGGCGACTGCCTTTCGGGCTTGGAAAGAAGGCAGCGCAAGGCAATAAACCGCCAACGCCTGCTCGAACTGAAGCGGGCCGAGGAGTCTGGCTCGGATATTGCTTCAATCCCCGGGATGGGGGACTGGAAATCCAGCCGGATGTCAGATGGCGAGTAGCAGCAAGAACGACTCAAAGCCTGTTGGGGAGGCGGCCAGTGGCGAAGGGCTGGCCCCGGGAGTAGGAGCCGAGGCCCTCGGGTCATTGCTCGCCCTGGGAAAGAAGCGCGGCTTTGTTACCTACGACGACGTCAACGTCGTGCTCGGTGCGGGTAGCGAGGACGACCGTAGCGTGAGCGGCATCGAGAGCATGCTCGAGGCGCTGCGCAAGAACGACGTCCTGCTCGCCGACAATACCAGCGAAGGCGAGCGCGCGGTGGCAGAGAGCAAGTCGGCCGCCAAGGTTACCGCCGGTAAGACCAGCAAGAAGAAAGAAGCCGAGGTCAGCGATCGCGAGGGCGAGGTCGACTACGTGCGTATGTACATGCGCGACATGAGCACCATCAAGCTGCTCACCCGTGAAAAAGAAGTAGCCATTGCCAAGCGCATAGAGGCTGGCTGCAATCGATTGTTTGACCTTGTCTTTTCGTCACCCTTTGGCCGCAACCGGGTGCGTGCGCTTCTGGAGCTGGTAGAGGCCGGCGAGATTCGTGTTCGCTCTGTGGTCAAGCTGGTCGAACCGGATCCCGAGATTTCGGACGAGGGCGAGGACGAGGGCGAGGGCAAGCAGGATACCGAGGGCGTCGTGGGCCTGGAGGTCGAATCCCGGGAGGGTGAATCCCCGGTTGATGATGCTCCGGATGACGAAGCGGTAGTCGTGGCCGGTGATGCCGTGGCCGGTGGCGCCGTTGCCGGTGATGCCGTTGCCGATGATGACCTGGATGCCGAGGACGTGGCCATTGAGCCCGCTGGGGATACAGCCGAGGCCCCGGTTGGCGATGAGGCCGAAGAATTGGCCGCCGGCGGGGCAGCGTCGGAGGGCATGGTCGCCAACGAGGGCGAGCAGGAACTCAACCGCCAGCTTACCGTGTTGCTTAAGAAGCTCGTGCGCAAGGCCAACAGCATTGAGCGCAACCTCGACCGGGCCGACGGCTGTGACGACAAGGACCAGGAGCGCTTGCTGGCGGCCGCACGCCGACTCAATAACGGATTTCTCCAGGGCTTGCGCGACATACCGCTGCACGCCAGCCAGCTCAATTCGGTGGTAGACGCAATCGGGTCCGCACGTTCGAGCCTGGGTCGGCGCCGGCGTCTGCTCGAGAAGGCGCGGCGTAAGACCGGGCGTGATCCCGAGCAGATCATGGAACTCGTGGGCAAGCTCGGCAAGGGCAAGACCAGTGACCAGCGCATTTGTGGAACCTTGCGCATGGGCGTCGAGGGCGCCATGAAGCTGGCCGCCGACATCGGCAAGTGCCAGGAGGAGACCCAGGAGATCATAGCCCTGACCGGGCTCACCGCTGCCGAGTTCGACGAACTCTGGCGAAGCATCAACCAGGCCCGCGACGAAGCGACGATGGCCAGGACCGAGATGACCGAGGCAAACCTGCGCCTGGTCGTGTCGATAGCCAAGCGTTACAACAACCGCGGCCTGCAGTTTCTCGACCTCATACAGGAGGGGAATATCGGCCTGATGAAGGCCGTCGAAAAGTTTGACTACAAGCGCGGCTACAAGTTCTCCACCTATGCCACCTGGTGGATACGCCAGTCGATCACCCGCGCCATAGCCGACCAGGCGCGCACCATCCGCATCCCGGTGCACATGATCGAGTGGATCAACAAGCTCATCCGCACCAAGCGGCAGTTTATTCTCGACCACGCGCGCGAGCCTTCGATCGAAGAACTGTCGGGCCTTCTGGACCTGCCCCCCGATCGGGTGCGCAAGGTACTCAAGATCGCCAGGGAGCCTATTTCGCTCGAAACGCCCATCGGTGACGAAGAAGAGAGCAACCTCAGTGATTTTATCGAGGATAAGCGGGCTATTGCCCCCCCGGACATAGTGGTCAACAAGAACCTGCAGACGCATACGCGCAAGGTCCTGGCCACGCTGACCCCTCGGGAAGAGCAGGTGCTGAGGCTGCGATTTGGAATTGGAGAAAAAACCGACCATACCTTGGAGGAGGTCGGGGGACGTTTTTCCGTCACGCGCGAGCGTATACGGCAGATCGAGGCCAAGGCCCTGCGCAAGCTTCGGTTGCCCAGTCGCAGCCGTAAGCTCAAAGGGTTCGTGGGCTGAAACGTCCCTCGTTTCGGGCCCATAGCTCAGTTGGTTAGAGCAGTGGACTCATAATCCATTGGTCCCAGGTTCGAGTCCTGGTGGGCCCACCACTGGTCTTATGGCCACTGGTCTTATGGCCACTGGTCTATCAGAAGTATATTGACGTCAGAGCTCAAAAAACTCTATGAACTACAAAAGACCGACAGCGGTCTTGCCGAACAACGCCGCGAGGTCGATCGCCATGAAGGCGCCCTGCTGCTGCGTCGCGGGGCGATAGCCGAATGCGCGCAGCGCGAGAGTGCGGTGGCAGCAGAGCGAGGCGCGCTCGTGCACCGGCGGGCCCTGCTCGAGCGCGAAGTTGAAGATCTCAACTCCAAGCTGCGCGATCGTAAGCAACGCCAGAACGCAGTGGCCTCTACAAGGGAGTTTGACGCTTCGAAGGTCGAGCTTCGTGACCTTTCCCGCGACATAGAGGGGCACGAAGAGCAGCTGTACGAAATCGAAGTCGAGGTCGAACAGGTCGAGGCCCGCTTGCTCGTGCTCCAGAAGGAGCGCGAGGATCTCGAGCAGGCCGACCACAGGCAGGTCGAGGACGAGGGCGGGCGCATAAACGAACTGCGCGCGGTTCTCGAAAAGGCCGCCGAGGAACGACAGCTCGTGGCCGGTGACATCGAGGCGTCGGCGCTCAAGCGCTACGAGACCGTCCTCAAGCGCGGTGCCGGGCTGGCCGTGGTCGAAGTGGAAGGCGAAGCCTGCACGGGCTGCCATGTGCGCATACCGCCGCAGGTGCTCATCGACATCCGGCGCTCACGTTCGATTAACCACTGCCCCAGCTGTCAGCGCATTCTTTTCCTGGTCTCAGCGGAGGACTGATCCCTGCCCGCATCCGTGGGGCTGGACAGCGGGGGGCTTTCCGTTGTATGCAGTCGGTGAAACGGAGCTGGCCGGGCAGTCGCTCGCGTCTCGTACGCGGGAGGAAAGTCCGGACTCCTCAGGGCAGGGTGGCCGCTAACGGCGGCCCGTCGCGAGGCGGGGAAAGTGCAACAGAAAGTAAACCGCCCCGGCCAAGGCCGGGGTAAGGGTGAAACGGTGAGGTAAGAGCTCACCAGGCCCGTCGGTAACGGCGGGTGCTTTGTAAACCCCACCCGGAGCAAGACCAAATAGGGGGGCGGACCGCCCGTCCTTTGCCCCCGGGTTAGGTCGCACGAGCCGCCGGGTAACCGGCGGCCCAGATGAATGACTGCCCAGGACACCGCCTTTACGGGTCGGTGTTCGGACAGAATCCGGCTTACAGGCCAGCTCCGTTTTTCCCCCTTTCTTTCCTGCCCCCCCTGTGACCGAGCGGCCCGGGGCTGCAAGTCGGTAGTTTTTTTCCCACAGTGCCCCACTCTCTAACAAGCTGGATACACTCAGCTTTTATATTTGGGTTAGTCGCTACTCGCACAAAGCAAAAAAAACTACTTGCCTTCCAGGGCTGAAGTGGGATAGAAACGGAACTTGTGGGTGGTTGTGGGGCTGTGTGGGGAAAGGTCTCCTTGGTTGGAATCGGTCGGGGGCTGGAATGTGGACAATCTCTTTGGAGGTTGGCCACCCACGTTTTTTTTGACTCATGTTCAGGGGCACGTTTGCACACTCAATCGACGACAAGGGGCGCATTGCGATCCCCCGTCGTTTTCGTGAGCAGCTTGCCCAGCTGGGCGACAGCGCGGTAGTACTGACCAGGACCCTGGACTCCAGGTTCAGGTGCCTTGATTTGTACCCGCTCAGCGAGTGGGCCCGCCTGGAGGCCCGGCTGGGCGAAATGCCGCCCTTCGAGTCGAGGACCGTCGATTTCAAGCGTCTCTACGTTCACCCCGCCCAGGACCAGCAGATCGACGCCCAGGGGCGGGTGCTGGTGCCCGTGGAACTCCGGGATTACGCGGGCCTGGGCAAGGAAGCCGTTTTTACCGGTGACCTGCAGAAGTTCCAGCTCTGGAGCCAGCCCGACTGGGAAAACGGCCGTCGCCAGCTCGACGAGGCCAGGCAGGATCCCTCCTTCTTCGGCGATTTTTCTTTCTGAACTCCCTCAGAAGCAGCCTCGAGCAGTTGTGCGCGGCCGGGCGGCGCGGGGCTTAAAACTGTACACCGGTGTTATAGACTGGACGGCAGTGGCCTATCGACCCGCCGGGCAGCCTGCGGTCGCGGGTGAGCGCAGTTGAACGACGAGGGTTCGAATATCGGTACCCACTCGCCCGTCATGATTGATGAGGTCATGCAGGCGCTGGGCTTGCGGCCGGGTTGCAGGGCGCTCGACCTGACACTGGGAGAGGGTGGCTTTACCCGCCGCCTGCTCGAGGCTTGTGGGCCCGGTGGCGAGGTTCTGGCGATGGACCGCGACCGCGAGGCGGTTGAACGCGCCCGGGTGGGGCTGGCGAGCGAGGCTGGCAACTTGCACCTGGTGCACGACAGCTACTCGCTGGCGGCTGAGCAGCTGGCGCGGTTGGGATGGGATGATGGAGTGGATGCGGTGGTAGCAGACCTGGGATTATCCAGCGTGCAGCTGGACGACGCTGAGCGCGGGTTCAGTTTCAGCAAGGACGGTCCGCTCGACATGCGCATGGATCGTTCCACTGGCGCCACCGCCGCCGACCTGCTCAACGAACTTTCCGAGGCTGAACTGGCCGACATCTTTTACCAGTACGGCGAGGAGCGTAAATCGCGCAGGGTAGCCGCCGCCGTGGTGCGCAAGCGGGCGCTGTCGCCTTTTACGCGCACGTCTGACCTGGCACAGGCCGTGCGCGAGGCAGGGCTGCGCGGTCGCCCGGGGCACGACCCGGCCACGCGCACTTTCCAGGCGCTGCGCATAGCCGTCAACCGCGAGCTCGACGAACTCACGACCCTGCTCGACCAGGGCTGGGAGCTGCTCAGGCCCGCCGGTCGCATGGCCGTGCTCTCCTACCACTCGGTCGAAGACAGGATAGTGAAGAGGACTTTCCGGCAGTGGTCGGCCGTCTGCCTGTGCCCACCCGACCTGCCGGTGTGCAACTGCGGCTGGCAGGCGCGTACCCGCTTGCTCGGCAAGCGCCAGGTCGCCGGCAGCGACGAGATAGAGCGCAATCCCCGCGCCCGCAGCGCCGGCCTCAGGGTTGTTGAGAGAATAACGGAGCGGAGTGAGACCGCGGAGACAACCGGTGGCACGGCGTAAAGCGAGGCGGGGTAAACTCGGCGCCTGGTGGGCGCGGCGGGCCTTTGACCCTGCCTCTGCCGGTACGCGCGTGCGCCTGGCCGTGGCCGTGGCTCTGGTGCTCGCCGCGGGACTGTCGCAGGTGATGGTGCGCGCCAAGGTCATGGATCTCGGCTACGTGATCGAAAGCACGCGCGGACTGATCGACGAGCTGGGACACGAGCACACCCGGCTGAGGGTGGCCGTGGACCGCGAAAGCGGTTTCGAACGTATGCGCAATCGCGCTGGCGACGAACTCGGGCTGAAACCGCGCGCGGGGCGCAGCAGGGAAATGAATGACAGACCGTAGTAGATTCGGGCGTCGACTGGCGTTCGTGGGTTCCTGCCTCGGGATTTTTGCCCTGGCGCTGCTCGCGAGAATGTTCACCCTCACTGCCCTGGAGGGCGAGCACCGCGCCGACAAGGCCCAGCGCCTGACCTGCTCGGAGACCGCGCTGGTATCGTTTCGCGGACGGGTAGTCGATCGCAACGGCGCCACCCTGGCCGCGAGCCTGTCCACGCGCAGCATTTCGCGCAGCAGTACGAAGTACCGCTACGATCCGTCCCACGCCGCCCTGCTGGCGCCCGTGCTGGGCCTCGAACGCGGCCGCGTGGACGGATTGCTCAAGGGCAAGCCGGGCAGGTTCCAGTGGCTGGCACGCAGGGTGAGCCTCGACGTGGCAGCCGCCGCGAGCCGGCTGGGCATTGTCGGACTCGAAGTCCATACTTCGCAAAGTGAGATTCAGCGCAGGATCTACCCCCAGGGCCGCCTTGCCTCACACGTGGTCGGCCACACCAACAGCTACTCCAGGGCCATGGAAGGCGTGGAGCTGGAGTTCGACGAGTACATAAAGGGCAAGCCGGTCAGCGTCCGGGTCTGCCGCGATATACACAAGCGACCGTTCTACAACGAGAGCGATCTCGCCGGCGTCAACTGGGGCGATACCGTGCAGCTCACCCTCGACTCCAACCTGCAGAGCATCGCCGCCCGCGAGTTGGCGGCCTCGCTCGAGGAGTTCGATGCTCAAAGCGGCAGCGTGGTCATCGTGGAGCCTTCAACGGGCAACGTGCTGGCCATGGTCAGTCTGCCCGACTACGACTCCAACAGCCCGTGGCTGTCGGACCCGGCCGAGCGGCGCAACCGGGCAGTCACCGACAACTTTGAACCCGGGTCAACGATGAAGCCTTTCCTGGTGGCTGCTGCGCTCGACTCGGGCGTAGTCAGCGAGGAAGACAGTTTTTTCTGCGAGGATGGGCTCTGGCGCTATGGTGGCCGCCCCATACACGACTACCACCCGCACGGTGACCTGCTGGTGCCCGAGATCATCAAGTACTCGAGCAACATCTGCTCGGCCAAGATCGGTGTCGAGCTGGGCGCCGAGCGCCTGCACGACTACCTCGAGCGTTTTGGCTTCGGGGCGCGCAGCGGCGTGAGGTTGCCCGGCGAGGTGAGGGGACAGCTCGCGGCCGCCGCTTCGTGGCGGCCGGTGCGCTTGGCCAACATCAGCTTTGGACAGGGGATGGGGAGCACGGCCCTGCAGTTGGCGGTGGGCTACGCAACGCTGGCCAACGGTGGCGTGCGCATGAAGCCGCGCCTGGTCAAGACAGTGGTAGCTGCCGACGGAACGGTGAAGGTGCCCGACGAGGCGGTGGTGGAGGGCAGGGCGGTGAGCGAGGAGGTGGCGGCCAGCGTCACAGCCATGCTCGAGTCGGTGGTCGAACCCGGTGGCACGGCTCTCAGGGCTGCGGTTGACGGGGTGCGGGTGGCCGGTAAGACCGGCACCGCGCAGCAGATAGGCGAGGATCGTACTTACGTCAACGGATGGTGGGCGTCGGTGTTTGCCGGCTACCTGCCCGCCGACGACCCTCGCCTGGCCATGGCCGTGGTGGTCAACCGGCCGGTGCGCAATCACTTTGGTGGAGTGGTCTCCGCGCCGGTGTTTCGCCGAATAGCCGAGTCGGGGCTCGATTACCTCAAGATCCGTCGCGACCAACCCCGCGAAGAAAAGCCGGTGATGGTTCGCTTGCGCCGGCGCGTGCGTCCGCAGGCCGAGCAAGAGGGTGGCAAAGACCTGATGCCCGATCTCGAGGGCCTCAGCATGCGCTCGGCGATGCGCATGCTCGACGGATGCGATTGCGATATAGCGGCCCAGGGCAGCGGCTACGTGGCCGACCAGCAACCCGCGGCCGGCACCCGCCTGGCGGCCGCCACGCCGGTGTGGTTGCAACTTCTTCCGGAATTGCAACCTTGAGGCCGGTGCTGCTTAAAAGCCTTATCTCGGCCATACCCGCCAGCGAGCTGGCGGACCCTGTCGTCGGTCTTGACACCGAGGTGGCCGGCCTCTGCGATGATTCGCGGAAGGTCTCGAGCGGCGATCTTTTTCTTGCCCTGCCCGGTAGCAGGATCAACGGGGCTCGCTTCGTGGAGCAGGCCCTCGAGGCTGGCGCGGTGGCCGTGTTGGCCGACCGGTCGCTGCCCGCCCGGCCGCGCCTTCTGCGCTGCGATAACACGGCCCGCAACGCCGGCCTGCTGGCCGACGCTTTCTATGGTCACCCGTCGAGCGAGCTCGCCCTGGTGGGCATCACCGGTACCAACGGCAAGACGAGCTGCGCATGGTTGCTCGAGAGCATCTGGCGCGCTGCCGGGATCGAGGCGGGCATAATGGGTACGCTCGACGCCCGCTGCTCGGCCTTCGCGCGCCCGGCGCGCCTTACAACGCCTGGCTGCATGGAGTTACAGGCCACGCTGGCCGATTTCAGGGCCGCGGCTTGCGAGGCCGTCGCCATGGAGGTGTCGTCGCATGCGCTCGAACAACAGCGCGTGTCCGGCTGTCGTTTTGACACGGCCGTGTTCACCAACCTCACTCGTGATCACCTCGACTACCACGCCGACGAACAGGCTTATTTTGACGCCAAGGCGCTGTTGTTCACCGAGCACCTGGCAGCTGACTCGGTGGCCGTTGTAAACCACGACGACCCCTGGGGCCGCCGTCTCCTCGGCAGGCTGGGGTCGTCTACCGAGGCCTGGACCTGGTCGACCGTGCAGGGAGAGAAAGCCTGCATAACGCTGCGGCAGCTCGAGCTGGGCCTTGACGGCATACGCGCGGTGGTCGACCTGCGCGGGCGTCGGCTCGGCATAAGTTCGTGCCTGCTGGGCGCGGTCAACGTGTCGAACATGATGGCCGCCATTGCCGTGGCATCTTCGATGGGCATAGACGATGCTTGCATAGTCCGGGGCCTCGCCGACTGCGCCCCGGTGCCCGGAAGAATGGAGCGAGTGGGACAAGGCAGCCCGGTGGTGCTGGTGGACTACGCGCATACTCCCGACGCGCTGGAGCGCACCCTGAGGGCGCTCAAAAGCCAGGCCGAAGGCCGACTGCTGGTGGTGTTCGGCTGCGGCGGCGATCGCGACAAGGGCAAGCGCGCCATGATGGGCGAGGTGGCGGGCCGCCTGGCCGACGTGGCCGTGTTGACCTCCGACAACCCGCGGACCGAGGACCCCGAGAATATTCTCGACGACATTGAGCAGGGCACGCTTTCGTCGATGTCGCTGTTGAAGCACGCGACGGGCAGTGGCTACCTGCGCGAGGCCGACCGCGGCGCGGCCATTCGCTCGGCCATAGGCATGGCATCTTCCGCCGACGTGGTGGTGGTGGCGGGCAAGGGCCACGAAGATTACCAGGAGACCGACGGGGTCAGGGCCCCCTTCGACGACAGGCAGGTGGTGGCCGGGGTGCTCGCCGACGGGCGGCCCGGCAGCGGCACACGGGCGACTGCGCAGGCGGGCGAGTGACCGGCCTCGACGCAGCGGCGGCTTGCAGCGCCACTTCGCGGCCGCGGGCCGACGATCGCGAGTTTGCCAGCGTTTCGACCGACAGTCGCAGCATCAGGCCCCGCGACCTCTTCGTGGCGCTCACCGGCGATCGTTTTGACGGTCACGATTACGTAGACAGCGCGATAGCCGGCGGCGCCACCGGCGTAGTGTGCCTGCGCGGTCGCAGCGGCGACCGCCGCGACGTGTTGTTTCTCGAGGTCGACGACACCCTGCACGCGCTCGGCGATCTCGCGGCCTGGAACCGTGGCCGTTTTGATGTGCCCGTGATCGCGGTGACCGGGTCAAACGGCAAAACCAGCACCAAGGAAATGCTGAGGGCCATCCTGGCCATGGCTTACGGCGACGACGCCGTGCTGGCCAACAAGGGCAACTTGAACAACCTCATCGGCATGCCCACCACGCTGCTCGAGCTGGCCGAGCACCACCGCGTGGCCGTGCTTGAAATGGGCATGAACGCTCCGGGCGAGATCGCCCGCCTCACCGAGATCGCCTCGCCGACGCTGGGGCTGGTGACCTGCGTGGGCAGCGCGCACCTCGAAGGGCTGGGCTCCATAGAAGGCGTGGCCGCGGCCAAGGGCGAGTTGTTTGCCGGCCTGCCGGCCGGGGCGACAGCCCTGGTCAACCTCGACGACGCCAGGGTAGTGGAGCAGGCTGCGCGTTTTTCTGGTCGCCACGTGGGTTACGGCGAACAGGGCAAGACGATGGCCTGCGAAATCGAAGCGCTGGGGCTGATGGGGTCGCGCTTTTTGCTCGTGCACGCCGACGAGCGCTGCGCGGTGGAGATAAAGGCGGTGGGCCGCCACAACGTGGCCAACGCGCTGGCGGCGGCGGCCGTGGGCGTGGAGCTGGGGCTGTGCCTGGCCGAGGTCGCCGAGGGGTTGGGTACGGCGCCGGTGCCGGGCATGCGCATGCAACCCCGCCTGCTGGCCAACGGTGTGACCGTTGTCGACGACTGCTACAACGCCAACCCCGCGTCCTTGGAGGTCGCCCTGCAGACCATAGGCGATGCAGCCGGGCAGGGGCGCTGCCTGCTGGCCCTGGGCGACATGCTCGAGCTGGGCAGCGAGTCCGACCGGCTGCACGAGGTTGCCGGGCGCGCGGCGGCCGACCTGGCACCGACCCTGCTGTGCGTCGTGGGAGCCAACGCCGAGGCGCTGGTGGGCGGCGCACTGGCGGCGGGCCTGGCGGCCGAGAGGGTGGCGATCTGCAGTGACCACGCCGAGGTGGCCGCGTCGGTGGCCAGGTGCTGGCGCGCGGGCGACGTGGTACTGGTCAAGGGGTCGAGGGGGTCAGCGATGGATCGCGTCGTAGACGAGCTCGAACAGCTGGGAGCCAGTCAATGATGTACAACCTGCTGTTGCCCTTTGCCGATTCGTTGCCGCTGCTCAACGTTCTTCGCTACATAACCTTTCGCAGCCTGGCGGCGGCCCTGCTCGCGCTGCTGTTCGCCTTCGTCTTCGGGCCGCGCCTTATCCGGGTACTCACGGCCGGGCAGATTCGCCAGCCGGTGAGCGAGTACGCGCCCGAAGGGCACGCCGTGAAACAGGGCACTCCTACCATGGGCGGCATACTGATCATCATGTCGCTGCTGGTGCCGGTGCTGCTGCTCGCCGACCTGCAGAACTTTTACGTGTTGATCACCGTGGTGGTCATAGCCGGATACGGCTCGGTAGGGGCCATGGACGATTTTCGCAAGATCTCCATGGGCAGCAACGAGGGACTGAGCGGGCGCAGCAAGCTGGCCTGGCAGGTCCTGATCGCCGGTGGCGTGATGCTGGCCATGTACTTCAGGCCGGGTTTCGACAGCACCCTGGCCATACCTTTCTTCAAGGACCTGCATCCCGACCTGGGCTTGTGGTACATCCCCTTCGCGGTGCTGGTGGTGGTGGGCACCTCCAACGCTGTCAATCTCACCGACGGGCTGGACGGCCTGGCCATCGGGCCGGTGATGACCACCGCTGTTACCTTTGCCGTCTTCGCCTACTCGGCCGGTCACGCGGGTATATCTGATTACCTGCTCATACCCGGCGTGCCGGGAGCCGGCGAGCTCACGGTAGTGTGCGCCGCCATGGTCACGGCCAGCCTGGGCTTTCTGTGGTTCAACACTTACCCGGCGCAGATGTTCATGGGCGACGTGGGTTCGCTTGCCCTCGGTGGTGGGCTGGGGATGGTGGCCGTCATTACACGCAACGAGCTGGTGCTGGTGCTGGCCGGCGGCGTCTTCGTGGCCGAGGCCTTGTCGGTGATAGTGCAGATCGGGTCTATCAAGCTCAGGGGTAAGCGGGTGTTCCGCATGGCTCCCATACATCATCACTACGAGCTCAAGGGCTGGCCCGAGCCGCTGATCATCGTACGCTGCTGGATCATCTCGGTGCTGTGCGCGCTCATGGCGCTGTCCACGCTCAAGCTGCGCTGAGGCGCTGTGGCTGTGGCTGTGGCGACGACGAAGCCGATTGCCGTGGCTGCTCCGGGGCGCGTGCTTGTTCTCGGCCTCGGTCGCAGCGGCCGCGCGGCGGTAGGCGCCGCCCTCAGGCGCGGCATCACGGTGCTCGCGACCGACGACAGCGGCGAGACTTGTGAGCAAGCCGAGCTGCTGGAGCCCGAAGGGGCGGTTGCGCGCCTGGGCGAAGTTGACGCGCTGGTGGTAAGCCCCGGTGCGCCGGCCGACCACCCACTGGTACTCGCGGCCCTTGATCGCGACGTCGAGGTCATCTCGGAGCTCGAGTTTGCGTGGCGACTGCTCGGGCCGGCGCCGCTGTACGCCGTGACCGGGACCAACGGCAAGAGCACGACCACCGCGCTGCTCGGGCACGTGCTCGGCACCTGCGGTCGCAAAGTGTTTACGGGTGGCAACCTGGGCACTCCGCTGAGCGACGCGGTGGCCGGCAAAGACGAGCAGCCCTGGGACTGCTACGTGGCGGAGGTGTCGAGCTTTCAGCTCGAGCGCGTGAGCGGATTTGCCCCCGACCTGGCGGTGCTGCTCAACCTGACCCCTGACCACCTCGATCGCCACGGCAACATGCAGGACTACCTCGCCGCCAAGCTGGCTGTCTTTGCGCGCGCGCGTCACTCGGTGATAGGGCGCGACCAGGACTGGCCATCGAGGGCGCGCGCCGACGGCTGCGGCGGAGTGCCCGATCCCTCGGCGGCCGACTGCAGCAGCTTTGGCAGTTCGCCTCTGCCCGCGGGGGACGGCGGAGTCTGCTGGCAGGCAGAAGGACGCACGGTTACGGCTGCCGACGGCTGGACGGTGAAGCTGCCCGACCACTGGCCCCGCGTTGCCCACGATCACGAGAACGTGGCAGCGGCGGCCGTACTGGCGCGACTGGCGGGCCTCTCTGGCGAGCAGTTCGAACGAGCGCTGGGTAGTTTTGAGCCACTTCCGCACAGGCTGGCGTCGGTGGCTGCGGGTCATGGGATAGAGTTCTGGAACGACTCTAAAGCCACGAACACCGGCTCGGTGTTGAGCAGCGTGCGTGCCCTCGACCGCGAGCTGCTGCTGCTGATGGGCGGTGTGGATAAGGGCGCAGACTTCTCGGAGGTCGCCTCCTGCGGTGCTAGGATAAAGACCGTGATCGCCTACGGGGCAGCCGCCGGGCGCATTGACGACGACCTGCGGGGCAGCCTGCGGGTGCTGCGGGCGGCCGGGCTGGCAGAGGCGTTTTCGGTGGCGGTGGAAGAAGCCGAGGCTGGCGACGCGGTGCTGCTGGCCCCTGGCTGCGCAAGTTTTGACGAGTTTGCGGATTACGCTGAGCGTGGCCGTCGCTTTGAGCAGTTGGCGCGGGGTTGGATAGCTGGGATCGGGCGGTGAGGGATCGGGCGGATGGCGACAGCAAAGCGTAAGAGGGTGAGCGTACGGGCCTCGGACAGGCCCGACCCGTGGATGATTGCTGCCGTCGGCCTGCTGGTGGTCGCGGGCCTGCTCTTCGTGCTCGACACGACGTACTTCTTCTCCCGGCAGACTTACGGCGACAGCTATCGCATGTTTATCAAGCACGTTGTCTCGGTGGTGCTCGGGGGCGCGCTGATGTTCGGCCTGTCTCGCTGCCGTTCCGACCTGCTCGAGAGGGGGGCTCCCTGGCTGCTCATGGGTTCGTTGCTGTTGCTATGCCTGCCGCTGATGCCGGGCGTGGGCAACTGCACGCACGGTGCCTGTCGCTGGATCGCGCTGGGTCCGGTCAACCTGCAGCCGGGTGAGCTGGTGAAGTGGACCTTCGTGGTGTTCGCCGCCGCAGTACTGGCCGCGCACGGAGAGCACGGCCCCGGCTGGAAACGCGAGGTGGCCATAGTTGGCCTGCTGCTGGCCGTCATCACCACGCTGCTCATGCGGCAGCCTGACTTCGGCACCACGGTTCTCATCGGCGGGCTGGGCATGGGTATGCTCCTGATCGCCGGACTGCCCGCCGCATGGCTGGTGGCCATGGGCACGGCCGGGGCCGCGGCGGCGGCCGCTGCGATAGCGCTTGAACCTTACCGCGTGAGGCGGGTACTGGCCTTTCTCAGTCCCGATGCCGACCCCCTGGGAAGCAACTGGCAGCTCAACAAGTCGCTCATCACCTTCGGGTCGGGGCGTTGGACTGGTGTGGGCCTGGGCAGCTCGCGATTGAAGACCGGCTGGTTGCCCGAGGCGCACACCGATTTCATTTTCTCGGTGGTGGGTGAGGAGACGGGGATACTGGGCGCGGGCGTGTTGCTGCTTTGTTTCTGCCTGCTGGCCCAGCGTGGATTTCGCATAGCCTATCGCCACCCCGATCGCTACGGCCAACTGCTGGCCGCCGGTCTGACCATGGCCTTGACCATGCAGGCCCTGCTCAACATGGGAGTGGTGCTGGGGCTGCTGCCGACCAAGGGCATGGCGTTGCCGTTCGTGAGCTACGGCGGTTCGTCGATGCTTTTCAGCCTGGCCTGCGTGGGCGTGCTGATGTCGCTTTCGCGGGAGCTGCGCGAAAGATGAACGTGGCCATAGCCGGGGGAGGCACGGGCGGACACTTGTTTCCCGGCCTGGCCGTTGCCCGCTTGTTGAGGAGGCACCATCCGGACGCCTCCATTTTTTTTCTTGGTGCAGAACGCGGCATCGAAGCAAGGGTGGTCGAGCCGGCCGGCTTCGAGCTTGTGTGCCAACCGCTGCAACCGTTGGCCGGTCGCAATCCGCTGGCGGCCGCCGGCGCGCTGCTGAGCGTGACCCGCGCGGCACTGGGCGCGCGCCGCGAACTCAAGCACAGGGGCTGCGGGGTGCTGCTGGGCCTGGGCGGCTACGCTTCTGCGGCGGGCGTACTCGGCGCGCGCCTGGCCGGCCTGCCCGTGGTGCTGCTCGAGCAGAACCGTAAACCGGGATTGACCAACAAGCTGTTGGCTCGTGCCGCGGCCAGGGTCTGCACCAGCTTCGAGGAAAGCGCCGACGCGTTTCCCGCTGGTCGTTGTTGCTGGACGGGTAATCCCCTGCGAGAGGGGCTCGACCTGGCCGATGGCGTCGAGTCGAAGGACGGGGGAGACACGCTGCTGGTGCTCGGTGGCAGCGCGGGGGCGGTGAGCCTGAACCGGGCGGTGACCACGGCCCTGGCTTCGATCTCGTCGCGGGTGCAGTTGCCGCCCATACTGCACCAGGCTGGCGAGACCGGGCTGGACGAGACCCGCGCCGCCTACCGGGCCGCTTCTATCGAGGCCCGGGTTGTACCTTTCATAGAGGACATGGTGGCTGCCTACTCGGGCGCGCGCGTGGCGGTGTGCCGGGCGGGCGCCACCACGGTGGCCGAGTTGCTGGCCACGGCCACTCCTTCGTTGTTACTGCCCTATCCCTGGGCGGCCGACGATCACCAGTCGGCCAACGCGGCAGCGCTCGAGGAGCTGGGGGCCGCGATCACGGTTGTTGACGACGAGCACGCGGCGGCGGCAACAGCACAACACCTGCTCGGCTTGCTAAGCGAAGACGACGGGTTAGACTCCATGGTCCAAGCCGCCCGCAAGTCGGCGCGGCCCGGGGCTGGAGAAAGGGTGCTGAAAGTTATCGAAGAGGTCCTCGCCGTATCCTGATGGGACACTCGCAACCCAGCCGATTGTACCAACCCTGGGATCACATGTTTCCCGGCGTCGGTGCTGCCATGGATGCCGGCGTGCACGAACACATCCACCTGGTGGGCGTGGGGGGCATAGGCATGAGCGGCATCGCCGAGGTGTTGCTCACCCTGGGCTACCGCGTCAGCGGTTCCGACCTGCGCACGAGCGAAGTCACGCGCCGACTCGAAAAGCTGGGCGCGGACATCGTTTACGGGCACAGCGCCGACTCGATCGACCCGGGCATAGACGTCGTGGTGGTGTCGTCCGCCGTCGACGACGGAAACCCCGAGGTCGTGGAGGCCCGTGCACTCAGGGTTCCTGTCATACGCCGCGCCGAGATGCTGGCCGAGCTCATGCGCCTGAAATACGGCGTGGCGGTGGCCGGCGCGCACGGAAAGACCACCACCACCTCGTTGATGGCGGCGGTGCTGGGCGAGGGCGGCTACGACCCCACGCTGGTCATCGGCGGTCGCCTGAAGTCGCTGGGCGGCAGCAACGCCAGGCTCGGAACCTCGCGCTACATGGTAGCCGAGGCCGACGAGAGCGACGGTAGCTTCGTGGCTCTCAAGCCGGTTATCGCCGTGGTCACCAACATTGACCGTGAGCACATGAACCACTACCGCACCATGGAGCGACTGGTCGACGCCTACGTGGAGTTTGTGAACAGCGTGCCGTTTTACGGCCGCGCCATACTCTGCGTTGACAGCGACGAAGTGCGCGGCATGCTCCCGCGCATTCGCAAGCGGGTGGTTACCTACGGATTTTCGGCCGACGCCGACTTGCGCGCGGTAGAAGTAACGCGTGATGGCTTCAAGACCTCGTTCGAGGTCATACGTCGCGGCGTGGCCCTGGGCGCAATCGAGCTGGCCATGCCCGGCCGTCACTCGGTGCTCAACGCACTGGCCTCGGTGGCGACGGCCCTCGAGCTGGGCATGGATTTTTTCGATTGCAGTAAAGCCCTGTCGGCCTTTGAGGGCATCATGCGACGCTTCGAGGTCAAGGGCGAGTGCAACGGGGTGACGGTGATAGACGACTACGCTCATCATCCCACCGAGCTGCGTGCGACCCTGGGCGCCGCCCGCGATGGTTTCTCGCAACGGGTGCTGGCCGTTTTTCAACCCCACCGCTACAGTCGCCTCGCCGACCTCTTCAAGGACTTCGCGGCTGCTTTTGAAGACGCCGACGAAGTGGTGGTCACCGACATTTACGCGGCCGGCGAACAGCCGCTCGAAGAAGCCAGCGCCCAACTACTCGTGGAGGCCATCAGGCGGCTGCACGACGGGCCGGTGAGCTACCTTCCGTTTGATGACACGCTTGCCCCCAGGGTGGCTGAACTGTCCCGTCCCGGTGACCTCGTGATCACCCTGGGGGCCGGCGACATAACGCGGCTGGGTTCCGAGATCCTTGCGCGACTCGCCGGCTGAGCGCCTCGAGGCCCTGGCCCTCGGGCTGGCCGAGGACGAGGTGGAATTCCACAGGTCGCGGTCGCTGGCGCGGCTCACCTCCTGGCGCATAGGCGGCCCCGGCGATCTCTTCGTTGCGCCCAACGACCGGCGGTCGCTTTCGGCGGCCCTGGGCCGGGCGTCGGTCATCGGCGTTCCGGTGACCTTTATAGGCGGCGGCACCAACCTGCTGGTATCCGATAAGGGGGTGCGCGGCCTGGTAATCAAGCTGGGCAAGGGCTTCGATTACATTCGCTGGGACGAGGAGGGTGGTGAGAAGGCCACCGTGGAGGTTGGCGCGGCCACGAAACTGGCCCGACTGGTGCGCGAAACCGTGGACGCGGGTTACGGCGGGCTGGAGTTTGCAGCCGGTATACCTGGCCTGGTGGGCGGCGGCACGCTGATGAACGCCGGCGCCTTCGGGGGCGAGCTCGGCGAGGCCATACAATCGATCGAAGTGGCCGACGGCCAGGGGCAGGTGAGCAGGATTGGCACAACCGACTTGCAGTTCTCCTATCGTAAGCTGGCGCTGCAGGCCGACCGCGTGCTAATCTCAGTGGGATTCGAGTTGTTGCGCTCTTCTACTTCAAGGCTGAGGAGCGCGGTGGAAGTGGTGCAGAGGAAGCGGAGAAAGAAACAACCGGTGGGCCATCCTAACGCGGGCTCTGTTTTTCGTAATCCGCCCGGCGAGTACGCCGGCCGCCTCATCGAGCGCGCGGGACTCAAGGGCACCCAGTTGGGCGCGGCCCGGATTTCTGACGAGCACGCCAACTTCATAGTCAACCTGGGCGACGCCCGGGCCGACGATGTGCGCCGCTTGATGCAACTTGTGCAGGACTCGGTGTGGGAGCGCAGCGGCGTGTGGCTGGAGCCCGAAGTGCGCATGCTCGGCGAGTGGTGAAGTGAGCGGTGGAGACGGTGGCGGCGCGTAAGCGAAAACTGACAAAGCGGGGAAAAGCGGCTCGCAGGAAAACCGCGCGAGGCGGCCTGCTCGTGGCCTGCGCGGCGGTGAGCCTCTGGATCATATCTGCCTTCGCGTGGCCGGCCTTCGCCGATCATCCTTACTTCAAATTGAAATCGGTGAGAGTGAGTTGTGACTCCGAGGCGGCCGACCCGCGCAGGTTGGCTGCACGCGCCGGACTATACGCCGGCACCAGCGTGTGGCGGCTCGACCTTGAGGGCGCCATTCGAGAGCTCGAGTCCGACACCTGGGTCGAAAGCGTAGACCTCGAACGCAGGCTGCCGGCCGAGGTGCGCCTGCGGGTGCTGCGCAAGCGACCTGTAGCCGCCACCATGCTCGACAGCGGCCCGTGGCTGGTCGACGAGAGCGGCGCCGTGTATCGCGGCGTGGATCGCTCGGCGCTGCCCGACATTCCCTGGGTGACCGGCTGGCAGGACATCGACAGCAGGGGCGCAAGGGTAAACCGGCTCAGGGCCGCCGTGGAGGTGGTGCACGAGGCCAACGCCCGCGAGCTGCCGCTGTCGCAGGTGAACCTGGACGCCGACGGTGAAGCGTGGCTCTACCTGGACGGCTACCCCGTGTCTATCAGGCTTGGCTTGCCCGGTGATTCGGGCGCACGCTTGAACCGCCTGTCGCGCGTGCTCGGAGAGTTGGGCGCAGGGCTCGAACAGGTAAGCCGCATAGACCTGGCCATGGACGGCGTCGTGGTAGTGAAGGCCCGCGGCGGCAAAATACGGGCTTTGTCGGCCACGCTGGCCTCCAGCGGTCGCTCTGCCGGCATGGGAATGGGTGGTGGTCGTGGCTAAGACCCCGCAGATTTTTGCTGGCCTCGATATAGGCTCACAGAAAGTCGCCATGATCATAGCCGAGCGCGGCCCGGGTGGTACGGTCGACGTGCTGGGCGTGGGTACGGCGCTGTCCAACGGCATAACGGCCGGTCGCGTGGTCGGCGTTGAGGCCACGGCAGATGCTATCGCGGTGGCCATGTCCGAGGCCGAGCTCATGGCCGGCACCTCGGTTCGCTCGGTGTCTGTGTCGCTGTCGGGCGACCACGTGCGTGGCACCAACAGTCACGGGGTAGCGGCGGTGGACAACGGCGAAGTGTCTGCCGGCGACGCGCGCAGGGTCATAGAGGCGGCCCAGGCCGTGCCTCTTCCGCCCGACCAGGAAATACAACAGACACTGTGTCGCGACTTCGTGGTCGACGGCCAGGCCGGTGTGAGCGACCCGGTGGGAATGAGCGGCGTGCGGCTGGAGGTCAACCTTCATCTTGTAAGTGGTGCCGAGACCGCGGTGGCCAACGTCTTCAAGTGCTGCAACCGCGCCGGGCTGAGCGTGGAAGACATGGTGGCCTCTTCGCTGGCCTCGGCCCAGGCCGTGCTCTCGGACGACGAGAAAGACCTGGGCGTGGTGCTCATGGACATGGGCGCCGGTACGATTGACCTGGTTGTCTACCGTGGAGGCTCGGTCGCCCACAGCTCGGTGAGCACCATTGCCGGCGATCATATAACCAGCGATCTTGCTCACTGTCTTGAGACTTCCCTGGGCGAGGCCGAGGCGCTCAAAAAACGTCACGGTCGCGCGCATTCCACGCTGGTTGATTCGGATTCGGAGATCGAAGTGGCCGGTGTCGGCGGCCGCTCACCCAGCCTGGTGGGCAGGGCACTGGTAGCAGACATCGTGGAGTCGAGGCTCGAAGAAATATTTGAGGGCGTACTCGAAGGCCTCGAGGAAGCCGGCCAGGGCGAGAAGCTGACTTCGGGCGTGGTGCTGACCGGCGGTTGCTCGATGATGCCAGGCATAGTGGACGTCGCCTCGAGGGTGCTGCGCCTGCCGGTGCGCCTGGGCGAGCCGGCGCAACTGGGAGGGCTGGCCGAGGAGGTCGACGACCCATCCTGGGCCACCGTGATAGGGCTGGTGCACGATCTGCCGGGCGGCGATGTTGTCAGCCCCGGCACGACACCCCGCTTTCTGCCCCGCTGGCTGCAGCGCAAGTGGAGAGAGTTGTTCTGAGCTTTGCACTGCCGCGGGGTCGCACAGCGGCTCGCCGTGGTGTATTCTTTATGCTTCCCGGCGCACTCGGCGCGAATTTTTAGTAGGGGAGTCTCGTTTGCGGCCGGGCCGCAGTGGAGGAGGGGTGGATGATAGAGTTGGTGGACGGCGACGAGGGTAAGGCCAGGATAGTAGTAGTGGGCGTGGGCGGCGGCGGCGGTAACGCGGCCAACACCATGATCCAGGGCCAACTCAACGGCATACACTTCATAGTTGCCAACACCGACCTCCAGGCGCTGGGCACCAGCCAGGCGCCGGTCAAGGTGCAGATCGGAGCCGAGCTGACCAAGGGATTGGGCGCCGGCGCCAACCCTGAAATAGGCCGCAAGGCCGCCCTCGAGCAGGAAGACCTCATCCGCGAAGAAGTCTCGGGTGCCGACATGGTATTTGTTACCGCGGGCATGGGCGGTGGCACGGGCACCGGGGCAGCGCCGGTCATCGCCCGTATAGCCCGCGACCTCGGCACCCTGACCGTGGGCGTGGTGACGCGTCCGTTCAAGTTCGAGGGACGAAAGAGACAGCGCCAGGCCGAAGAAGGCGTGCGCGAGATGCGCGCGGCCGTGGACACTCTCATCGTTATCCCCAACCAGAGACTGGTCGACATATCACAGCGGGGCACCACCGCGCTTGACGCTTTCGGCCTTGCCGACGACGTGTTGTTTCAAGCCGTCAAGGGCATTTCGCAGATCATAACCGAGGCAGGTCTGATCAACGTGGACTTTGCCGACGTGAGAACGATCATGTCCGAGATGGGTCTTGCCATGATGGGCGCGGGCACCGGCAGTGGCGACACCCGGGCGCTCGACGCCGCTACGGCAGCCGTATCGAGCCCGCTGCTCGAAGACCTCACGATATCGGGCGCAAGCGGGCTGCTGGTTAACATCACCGCAAGCGACGATTTCGGCATGCAGGAAATGAACGAGGCCGTGGACTTCCTTCAGGAGCAGGTACACGAGGACGCCAACATCATCGTCGGCCTGGTGCACGACTCCACCATCAAGGACGAGGTGAGTATAACCGTTATCGCCACCGGCTTCGGCGATTCGCTCACCGACGAGGAGCAGGAGGGCGCCGACATGTTGGTCAACCTGCCGGGCGACGGCCCGCGTGCCTCGGCCGACCAGCCCCTGAATTCACTTGCCAACGGCGTCACTGGCGTTGCTCCCCTGCTGGCCGACGACGCAGAGCTGGCGGGCCCCGACCAGCATTCGGACTTCAGCATGGAGCCGGGCGAGGGCGAGGCCATTCTGGATCAGGCCGAAGACCTCCATGGCGCGACCAGGCTCGACCCGGCGCCGGACACGGACGCTGCGCCCGCGC
>Ga0114933_10001440_pt1 | contig 26474 bp, 15 predicted proteins | sample 4SBtaG_FD_89691 | JGI IMG/M metagenome (GOLD analysis project Ga0114933, IMG submission 89691) | Deep subsurface microbial communities from Kolumbo volcano to uncover new lineages of life (NeLLi) - 4SBTROV12_W25 metaG | ecosystem: Environmental > Aquatic > Marine > Volcanic | place: Kolumbo... | reverse complement strand
TCGGTGCGCTGAATCCGGAATCCAAGATTAAGACGCCTAATCTGGATGCGCTGGCTCGGGGTGGCATGGTCTTTACCGATGCACACTCCAGTTCATCGGTGTGTACTCCGACACGTTACGGTGTTCTGACGGGACGTTACAACTGGCGGACTAAACTGCAGAACGGCGTTTGCTGGGGATTTTCGCGTCGGCTGATAGAGCCAGATCGCGAAACCGTCGCGTCGATGTTGCAAGGTGCCGGCTACCATACTGCAGCTATTGGTAAATGGCACTTAGGTATGGACTGGCCGAGATTAGAGAGCAAAGGTGGTGGTTTCGCAGACGACCGGATGCGTTGGGATCCCAAGTATCGTGGCGGCTGGGATGTGGACTTCTCCAAGCCAATACAAAATGGCCCAAACACGGTCGGTTTCAACTATTTCTTTGGAATCAGCGCATCGTTGGATATGCCACCGTATGTGTACATTGAGAATGATCACGCTCATGTTTCCAAATTGGTTGAAAAGACGTTTTATAATCGAACAGGACCTGCTGACAGTGATTTTGAAGACATCGATGTATTACCGCGTATTACCGAAAAGGCGGTCGCATACATTCATGAGCGTGCTGAATCTGATGAAGACAGGCCATTCTTTCTGTACTTCCCGCTAAATGCACCTCATACCCCAATCGTGCCTATCGAAAAATGGCAAGGTAAGAGCGGGTTGAATGAGTATGGTGACTTCGTGATGCAGGTGGATGACTCGATCGGGCAGGTCATGCAGGCGCTTGAAGAAAATGGGATTTCCGAAAACACATTGATCATCTTTACAGCGGACAATGGATGTTCACCGGCCGCGCGAATCGATGAAATGAAAAAGAAAGGTCATTTTCCAAACTGGATTTTTCGCGGGCATAAAGCGGATATATTCGAGGGTGGTCACCGCGTCCCGTTTATCGCACGCTGGCCGGCAATGGTGGAAGCTGGCAGTGCGTCGCACCGGCTCACATGTCTGACAGACTTAATGGCTACCTGTAATGAGATTGTGGGTCATGAGTTGCCTGAGAGTGCCGGTGAAGACAGCATTAGTTTCCTGTCCGCACTTAAAGGTGATGACGACGCCAGTACGCATGAGGCCATCGTCCATCACTCGATAAATGGTACGTTTTCAATCCGCAGAAACGATTGGAAACTGGAGTTATGTGCTGGTTCGGGTGGTTGGAGTTCACCGAGGCCTAATCGTGATGACACATCAAAACTGACTGCCGTACAACTTTACAACTTGAAGGACGATATTGGTGAGACAACCAACGTGGTTTCGAATCACTTGGATGTGGCGTCGGATTTGCTTGGATTATTGCAGTCTTATGTGAAAAATGGACGATCGACCCCTGGAGAGTCGCAGAAGAATACAGTGGATGTCGATATCTTTCGTGTAAATGGACGAGCCGATAAGTTCTTCAGCTCTAAGTAAAGTAAGTCGAAGTCGTTAAGCTATGCGTGAGCATGGATGACAGAGATGGCTTGAATATGGTGTTAAATTAAGGTTCACAAATGAAACGTCTAACGCAATTCGCACTTCAATTCTTGACTTTAATACTGGCATCGCAGGTCTGCGAAGCCAAGCAACCGAATATTCTTTTCATCTATACGGATGACCACACCCATCGAAGCGTGAGTTGTTACCCGGAAAGTTATGACTGGGTGTCTACGCCGAACATAGATCAACTGGCTAAGTCAGGTACTCGGTTTACACATGCCTATATTGGCACGTGGTGTATGCCATCTCGGGCCGCCATGCTAACAGGACTTCATCCATATGGATGTGAATCGATGCGGATGGAGGGTGAATATCCCGGCAGCGCATACAATCCCGAGGTCCTCCCATTTTGGCCCAAGGTGTTTCGTGAAAATGGATATGTGACCGCTCAGATTGGTAAATGGCATACGGGCGTCGATACAGGTGCCAATCGTGACTGGGACTATCAGGTAGTCTGGAATCGCCCACGTTATATCGAGAATGCCGGAAACTACTTTTACGACCAGTTGCTTGAAACCAACGGTGGCGAACCGGTCATGACGTCCGGGTATTCGACAGACAACTATACAAATCTCGCCGTGGATTTCATCAACGGCCAGCATCGGGATGAAAGCAAGCCGTGGTACTTGTGGTTGTGTTACAGCGGAGTCCATAGTCCATACATGCCAGCCGAGAGGCATAGAGAAGCGTACCCGGGCATCAAGATAACGCCGCCAGCCGATATTTTTCCACCACGTGCCGGGAAGCCAAAATACGTTCAGGACCGCGACCTCTGGGAACTAGGGCCCGATGGTGAGCCGCGAATCAAGGGTGGCGCGGGGATGGAACGTACTACTGAAGGCAACAAGCCAATACATGGAAACAGTCTGACGGGTTGGGTTAAACAATATCATCAAGCCGTGATCGCGTTAGACGAAGGTGTTGGGAATGTAATGAAGGCGCTGCGGGAATCCGGGCAGTTGGAAAACACTCTCGTTGTATTCACTTCGGATCAGGGTTATGCATGGGGGCAACATGGATTTAAGACGAAGTTGGCACCATATGATGCAACTATCCGGTCACCGCTCATTGTGAGCATGCCAGGAAAAGTTTCGGAAGGTGCGGTGTGCCAGCACCCGATCGGTGGTACGGATCTACCGGTTACATTTTTTAGCTTCGCTGGCTTGCAGTTGCCGTGGAAAATGCACGGTCACGATATTACGCCGCTACTGAAAAATGCTAAAGACGACTGGGATCATCCCGTATTAACTACATTGCTCGGCGCAAAATATGGAAGTGAAACGCGCGATATTCCCGCCGAGCCAGGTAGTCCACTTCACCTGAGAGGAATTCCGTGGTGGATTTCATTGGCAGAAGGACGCTACAAATACATTCGCACGCTGCAAAACAATGAGATCGAGGAATTATACGACTTGAAACGGGATCCGGAAGAGCTAAACAATCTGGCAATTAATGCGCGGTTTACAAAGCGTCTGAGCGATATGCGTCAAAAGCTAATCGCGGAACTGGAAAGAACGGACGCACCCTTGGTGGATACGCTGCCACCGGTAAGGTCACAGTCAAAGTAAGACACTAGTTGGTCTCATAGTCTTTACCGTTAATGCTGTCGACAACGCTTGCGAGCCATTCGGTGAGCTCGGCTTGGAGACTTTTGGCCGTGTCTGAGTGGCCGACGATGACGTCTGTCGTCTCATTCGGATCATCCTGCAGGTTGTATAGTTCCCATGAAACCTCGCCTTGCTTGTTTTCAATGCGATGCATTTTCCAATTCCCATTGATCCAAGCGGAATGCCCGGGAAATGAATCAGATGCAAAAGCAGGATTCGGTAACTTGGCAGCATTTACGCTTGATGGGTGTGGCGGTAGATCGTTTCCTTTTTGTTGAGCTTCCCAAAGCTCCGACATCCATTTGGCTGCCGGAGTACTAATGCCGCCGATGGTATAGTCCCAGAATCCCATCGGTTTTTCGCGTTGCTTTTGTAAACCGCGTTTCGTGTGAATAAGCTCTGCAAGACTTACGCCGTCTAACGGGTGACTGGCAGAAGATTCGATGCCAACGAGATCTAGCAATGTCGGGAAGATGTCAGATGTGTTACACCGTGCCGCGCTCTGCACAGGTCGCTTGATCACGGTCGGCCATTCGACGATTGATGGAACAAGCAACCCACCTTCATAGACTTTCCCTTTGTTGCCTCTAAAACCGCCGGTTGCGCCGACACGAGGTAATGCGCCATTGTCGCTGCAGTACCACAGAATTGTGTTTTCGCTGAGGCCTCGTTTGGAGAGGCCGTCGCGAATAATACCAAACGCCTTGTCCATCCCGGAAATTTCACCGTAAAAGTCTTGGACCTTCTCATCTTGGTCTTTATACAATTCCTTGAATTCAGGCGTGGCACGATGTGGGCTGTGTGGTGAGCCAAACCACACGACCGCAAAGAAGGATGCGTCGCGCGCGGTCTGACGATCGATCCAACTCAACGCGTCATTGGCAACAATAATACTGCTTTCACCTTCGTGCTGAACTGCCTTTCCCATTTGACTGAGGATCGGGTCGTTGTCGTAGAAATTCGGAGCGCTTAGCCAGTAATCAAACCCATTGTTTCCGGGGTTGGCTGGACTCGTGTTTCGCACGGATCCCAGGTGCCATTTCCCAAAATGTCCGGTTGCGTAGCCGTTAGACTTAAGTACTTCTGCGATCGTCTCTTCCTGAGGTCGCATCGGAAAGCCCCACTTAAAAACACCCATGCGATTTGGGTGACGACCTGTCATTACGCTCGCTCTAGTGGGAGAGCAAACCGGCGCTGCGGCATAGAAGCGGTCAAATCGTAATCCAGCAGCCGCTGCAGCATCAAAGTTTGGCGTTTTTAGGACAGGGTGGCCGTTATATGCCATGTCTCCCCAGCCTTGATCGTCTGCCATGATCAGCACGATATTGGGACGATCGGCTGGTTCGTCATTGCCTTGACCAGACGCACGGGATAATCCTGAAACAAAGAGAAGCATAAACGTTAGCAGTGTGGTGGTTGCCTTTAGATGTCGTTTCATTCGGTTATTCCTGAACGCTGGGGTCAAGTGATTTTGGATCAAGCGTGACGTGTTTTACCGTGCGGCGGCGATATGTATAGGTGATATGAATCATCCCATCATTGGTTTGAATCACCGCGGGGTATGAATATTCACCTTCATCATGTTCCAGAGTATGCACCATCTGCCATGCTTCGCCATCTAAGGACAAGGCCACGTTAAGCACCGATCGATTTCCTTTCTTGCGCGTTGTGTGGTTATAGACCAGCAGGTGTCTACCATCGGCAAGTGTAATCGCATCCGTACCCGAATTCGGGTTCGGCAAATCGCTTGCAGTGATCGTTGTCCATGAATCACCAAGATCACTTGAATATGCCTTTCCAACAACACTTTCCTGTGTGCGGCACATCACTTGTAGGCGGCCCTCTTTTAGGAATAAGATACTTGGCTGGATTGCATTGAACATTGAGGCATTGTGAATGGGCCCGATGACTTTCCAAGTCTTACCGCCATCAGTGGATTTCTCAAAATGGACTCTCCAACCGTCGTGTTCCGTGCTGGATGGGCATAACAAACTTCCGTCAGCCAGTTGCACAGGCTTGTTTTTGACAGGGCCGATCAAATGACCAATCTTCTTGTCATGACCGAGTTTCGTTGGTGATGACCAGGTTTTTCCGTGATTCTTACTGGTCATGACCATACCCCACCATGATTGTGGTGTTGGCCCGACCTTGTAATAGAGTTGCAACATGCCGCTTTCAGTACGGAAGAGAACTGGATTCCAGCACGGGTGCCTTAGTCCATCGGACTGAATGCCGTTGGCAACTTCGATCGGTTTAGTCCAATTACCGTCGATATGTCGCGAAACCCAGATGCCGACGTCTTTGTTTTTTTCATGTGTGCCACCGAACCATGCAGCTACCAGTCCCGCAGGGGTTTCTTCGATGGTGGACGCATGACACTGTGGTGTTGGCCTGTCCTCGTTGCCATAAATAAACTCCACGGCATGTGGCTCTTTTGCCGTTACTGACAGCGCGATTCCCGAAAGAATCAGGACGATGGAATGGATGGCGATATTCTTATGCATGTTGTGAATCCTATTGTGCACTGCCGCTCGAAGTATCTCTGCGAAACATCAACTGAGAAAGCTTATTTCTAACGGGCTTCAGGCCGTTATTTCCCAGTCGATCCACGTTCTTGGCGATGTCAAACCAAGTCGTGCTCATCGACTGAACACGATCTCGGTATTTGGCTGACAGGTCGTTGAGTTCATTTCGGTCGTCCTTGAGATTGTAGAGTTCCCATCGGCCTAATTTCGCCGAGACGAGTTTCCATGGCCCTTGTCGCACCGCACGATCGGTGCCGAAGTGAAAATAAAGTGATGCATGGCCAGCACGCTGTTGTCCTGAAAGGATTGGCAGAAGCGACTTGCCCTGTAAAGGATCGACTTTTCGTTCGCCAATCTGATTGGGATATTTCGCATCAGCTACATCAATAAAGGTTGCCATGAAATCAATCAGATGGCCTGTTTGGTTTGTGATACTACCGGGTTCCGTCGCCAAGCCCTCCGGCCAATGTGCAATCATCGGTGATGAGATTCCACCTTCATGTTGATTCTGCTTGTAGAGTCTAAACGGAGTATTACCGGCATTGGCCCAGCTTGCGTCATACGTCCAGTAGGACTTTGGATCCCAGGGTTTTAGGTAGCGTCCACGTGTTCGTTCAAACGGACACGCGCCATTGTCGCTGCAAAACAGCAACAACGTGTTTTCTAACAGTCCGTCATCTTTCAATTTCTTCACGATGCGACCGACGTTTTGATCCAATACGTCTACCATTGCTGCAAATACTTCCATGCGATCTGCTTCCCATGCCTGCTCTTTCTTGGTTAACGCGTCCCATGCGGGAATATGATCCGGCCGATCGCTTAGAGTCATTGTGGTAGGGAATAACCCTGTTTGGATTTGCTTGGCAAATCTCGTTTGCCGCAGTTGATCCCAGCCGTCGTCGTATTTGCCATCGTATTTCTTTACCTCATCTTCAGGCGCTTGTAGAGGATAGTGAGGAGCATTAAATGCTACATACAAGAGAAACGGACTGTCCTTACTGGCCATGTCGTCGATGAAATCTAACGCGAAATCACCAATGGCATGAGTCGTATAAAATGGTCGCCCGTTCAGCGTCTCGGGAATTAAGTATGGTTCGCCATTGAATCGAAAGGAATCATCGCCAGTAAAGAAATTGGTTGCACCCGACAAGTGTCCCCAATACCTTTCGAAACCAAAGTCAGTTGGTTGCTTGTTTAGATGCCACTTTCCCACCATTGCCGTTGAATAGCCCGTTGATCTGAGTACCTCGGCAATCGTTGCCCCACGGCTTAACGATGCACCGCCTGCCTGATCGCAGTACAGCCCGGTAAGTAGTGACACGCGTGAGGAATGACATTTGGCTGTGTTATAGAACTGTGTAAATCGCAGTCCGTTTGAAGCCAGACTGTCCAAGTTTGGTGTTTCAACTTCTGAACCGTAGCAGCCAATGTCAGCGAATCCCAAGTCGTCCGCCATGATGAGCACGATGTTCGGTCGTGATGGTGTTTCTGCTGTCGCCGTAGTGGGTTCGGGAATAAGAAGTGCTAGTGCGAAGCAAAACATCAAACGTCGTTTATTCATCGGTTCTACGTCTTAGGTTTGGATTTAAATTGACTTGTAAGGTGTTCGGAAAGCAAAAGTATGTGGCTAATTCGTTTCCACTTTCCATACAATCGGAGTACGCACACGAGGGCGGATTTCACCGCTCGGTAGAATCACATCATCATTCCATTTTAGTGCCGCTGTGGTTACCTGATTGGTTGGCATTGTACCGGCATCACTCCATTTGTCACGCGATAGATCGTAAACGAGTGCAGAGTGCGGGAACCCGGGGTGCCTGTCCTTGAGTTCGTCAGCTTTGTCAAAGAGTGAACCGTCAGCTCCACCGAGGACAAGCAATCTTTTTTCCGAAATGGCTACGGCAGTGCCTGCCATGACACATCGCGGAAGATCAGCCTTCTGAATCCATGAATCTCTCCGTGGATTGAATTCCCACATGTCAGTTAGAAACTCAGGATCGCCGGTGTTTTCACGTCGTCCGCTCATCATAAATATACGCTCGCGACCACGGCGAGATTGAGTCGCTACAACATTAAAGGCGCGGTTACTCCATGGTGGCGTTTTGAGCTGTCGCCATATGAGCGGCTTACCCGTTCCAAATGACTTCAGATTTAGTTGCCATACATTATTGGTTGCGGTGCTCAGCGACGCACCGGTTTGTCCGCCAAACAGATACACGCTGTTTCCAGCATGCGCCGCTTGAGCATAAACGATGGGAGTCGGTAACGCGGGCAATTGATGGATTAGAATCGTAGATTGTTCGGCATCCCATTGAAGCAACAACGTGTTGTCAAACGTCCGGGATGAATCATTGCCACCAATTGCGACAATGCCGTAAGGAGTGGTTGTGCAAGCAGAATAGCCGATGGCAAAAGGTAATTCACCCGCTTTGCGCCACTGTGGTTCTGCAGCATCCAACAGCATGATGTACACGTCTTTATGCCACTGTTTATCTGATTCCCAAATCGGTTTTGGGAAATTCGCACCACCTGCGACAAGCAAGGCACCGTTATGAATACCGGTAATGGGTCCAGCAACACCCAGTTGGTTTGGAATGTTTGGTAGTTGTTCCCACTCAGTCAGATTCTGTGCAATGCCGACACTCACGGGCACGAAGAATGAGATGAAGGCTGGAATCAATAGAAATAATCGGAGTTGCATTTTGGCTTAATCCTCCAAGTCCGTAACGTCGAGTAGTAGCGGGTAAAACTGGCCGTTAAGTGGTTGGCCCGCCGGGATAGGATCGGTGCCGTCGAGTAGCGGTTCATCACTGACCGCACATACGCCGTCGCGCACTACGTTGACGACTGTAGCCCGTCTCGGGCGTTCACCCCCGTTTTCAAAGGATCCGTGCACCATTAACGGATGATGAAAACTGCACTCACCGGCCTTCAATTCGATTGCAACCGGGTTTTGCATCATGTGATATTGGCTGTCGTTTAATTCTTGTTTTATGGACTCCATGCCAGCAGCCAGTCCTGTAATTGGCAATAGCTCCCACTTATGACTGCCAGGGACATAATGCAGGCAACCGTTTTCGGTGGTTGCGTCGTCTAATCCAATCCAACACGTGAGGTGTGCCATGGGTTCCGTACGGGTCCAGTAAGAATAGTCCTGATGCCAGGCAACGACACCCCCATGAAGGGCGGGCTTGCAAAAAAGCTGGTCATGCCAGAATCTTATGCTGCCACCAAGCAGCTGGCTTGCTGGCACCGTAATCGCAGGATTCCACAACAAGTCGTGGAATCCATTGCCAATCCGCCATGCTCCTAGTGCGTGAAAGAGTACTGTGTTTGGGTCCGTGCTTTCGTTGGAATTATATTCGTACCAGTAGTCGGCACCGGCATGATCACCTTGAAAGAACTCTGTAAGTTCATCGATTAACGACTCAATCTGTGGGTGGCTAAGAACCGGGATGCCTGCCACGTAGCCATGCTCATGAAAGTGTGAGATTTGGTCTTCAGACAATCGAAAGTGATGGAGTGATTGGCTTGCGAGATGATCTTCGAAAATCGCCGAAATGGGAGAGTGAATCTTAGATAAGTCGTGTCCAGTTAGGGCCAAAGTTTGGTCCTCCGCTCCCAATGTCATACATTAGTAATTCATGAGTAATTAATTATAGATTGTCCAACGCGTTTCGGGATACTACGTGAACACTCGTATTCATCATTGCTTCAACGTCATTTGCTTTCGATACTTGGCAAATCAGATTCTCTGCACATTGTTTGCCGTGTCTCTATGTTTTCCGGCAACAGGCCGTACCCAATCGGGATTGCCCTCACCAGGAGTTGGATTGCTCGTTAGCGCAGAAGAAATACCGCAGTTGCGAGCACGGCTTGAGAAGGAGCCTTGGAAATCCGGTTTCTCTCAAATCAAAAAACTGGCAGATCAACTTGTCGAGCAGTGGCCGGAAATGCGCAAACGCATGGACGCGCGTATCGAATCGGTGCTCGATCTGACTATCGAGTTTGATGCCGTAACGAAAGACCCCGAAACTCGAGAGCTTGTTAAGACCTTAGCGGATACGGCACAAACAAAGATGTGCCCGGCAGCTTTTACCTATCTGATCACAGGTGAGGAAAGGTACGCAGACGTCGCCTTGGATGTCATGCGAACGATCGGACGCGTGAACCGGTGGGGTTGGTTTAACTGGTCGGGTGTTGCCATGCCGCAAATTCATGCCGGAATGTTCGGCCGAAACTCCGCATTTACACTGGACTTTATTTGGGACAGCCTGACGGATGAAGAACGTCAGGAACTTAAGGGACTGATTGCGGAAAAAGTCGTGGAACCGTACTTCCGACTAAATCTTCACGCACCGGCTATGGGGTTAATGCATTTACGTAGTAAGAACCAAGGTAGTAACGTTTTTGCAGGTGCTATGATTGGCTGTCTCGTCTTGGGAGATGACTATCCAAACGCGAAGCAGTGGCGCAGGAGTTTTGTGCAGACCTATCACTGGCTGATTACACATGACATTGGTTGGGCAGGGCAGGGGCTCGAATCAGGGATGCCCGGATACTGGTCGGTTTCCATGCAGAATCTCTATACAGCCGCTGTGTGCTTGCAAAATGTCACCGGAATTGACCTTCGCAGCCATCCTGGATTTGCAGAGGCCACGTATTATCCTCTGATACACGAGACGACGGTGCCACCGGTTGGCGGATTCGATAAACCAATTGATACGGGGTTTACCGGAGCAACAGGCATCATTGCCGGAAAGCCGATTGAATTGCCCGCAGATGCATCGGGAAGTTCTTGGTGGTACGACTATGCGTTACATCATCCGGAGTCAGCAGCTGCCTACTTTGTTAACCGGTCGATGATCTCGGTGACAGAAGGTGGCACGCTGAATTTCTATAATCACAACGCTCATCAATCCGGACACTCGCAAATCCTTGGTTTGTTGTGGACGCATCCGGATGTCTACCGCAAACAAAACACTGGCCCGTCGGCCTTATTTAAGACGACCGATCGCATGACGATGATCCGAAGTGGGTATGGAATGGGCCATACCTATATGTATGTGAATGGTGATGTGTTTCTTTCGGCACTGGGAGAGATCCTTGGTACGACCGGAGGACTGTCATGGCACTTTAAGTGGCACGGGTATCAAAAAGCTGAATCGGGGGTTCAGACGGAAGATCAAGAATTAGCTCCCTCCATGGTAGTGACGGGATCCTGGGATGATGACGTCATGAGTGTGATCAATACGCGATCCGGACCGAGCAACATCACGTACTATCGACCGCAGGGTCACAATATGGTTCATCAGGACTACATTCGGCGTGATCGAGATATCATTTACATCCGCGATGAGCCTGGAAAGGATTATTTCATTTTTGTTGATCATGTGTCGCAGAAAGAGCCCAAGTGGCATGGTTGGCTTTGGCAATCCTGGAATCAGGTCTACCTAAATAACGAAGTGAATCATTCTGCTTATCAACTACAGGGAGATAACCAGATTCGGCTATTAAGACCAAATGCCGACTTGCAATTTAGTTTTGTCGCGCCGGGGGATTTGGAATTTGAGGTGGAAGACGCACCGGGACAACCCAAAACAGCGTACATGATGGATCACAACTTGCTTACGCTGCGAGCACTGGCAGGTCGATATGAAAGCGTCAACGCTAAACGCATTGTCATTACGCCTGACGCATGGACGGGATTCGGTCTGTTGGTTGATTCCGCGATGGATGCAACGGATCCGCGTGCTCCGATCACTGAACAGATGTATCGCATCATCGGACGTGATCACCTCGTAAAATCACAAGACGAGTCATTAAACAGTTTTACTGTTGAAGAACCTCTTCTCGCCGGTACGCGTTACAGAATGCGTATGCAGTTTAGTAAGACTGATTTAGCCGTTTACGAAAACCTCGCATGGAGATTGAACCTTAGCCTGCTGAATCAAGATGGTGATGTATTACTAGACGGCGAATCGGAATACCAAAAGCCGTCAACTCTAAGCATGCGAGACCCACGATCGTTTACTAAAACGACGCCATGGCTCTGGACTCAGTGGGTTTATTTTGACGTCCCGGGGAACTTAGATGTCAGGCAGATAAAGGGTGACTTGCTGGCCGGAGAGTATTCTCATCCGCCGACAAGAATCCATGAAGACTCTGTATTGAATATTGGTTCAATAGAAATTGAGCCGGTGGGAGTTGTGGAACGAAAGACTGCAGAGACGTTTGTTGCCATTTTGCATCCTCTAAAGAAGGGAACCGATGCGCCGGCAATGGAATTCTCGCAAAGTGGGGATGCCAGAATTGGCATGATCAAACAGACTGAATTCGCGCAGGACTGGATTATTGCCAACGCTTATTCCCCGACAAAATTCCAATGGGGAACGGTGGTAGCCGAGTTAGCGTGGGTGCGTGTAGATGACGATGATATCGTTACCAATGTCTACTTGCGAAAAGCGGAATATCTGGAATTAGAAGGTCAGGAGATTCTGAAGAATGCCGGACCACTGGACATTGCCATTCAATTAACGCGAGGCGGACAAATCACCAGTATTCGTGCCTCGGTAGATGGTGCGACAGAAATGACGATGTTCGGCAGAACGTACCCATTGGGAAATGGATTCCATGTGGCCGGTGAGAATCTCCGGTTTCAACCTGACGAGTCGGTCGCCAGTGTTGAGAGTAATACCATCAAGAGTCAGGAAACACTGCGTTATGGATTGGCACCTTTGATTACTGAAATAATCAATGAGCGTGATTCCGTGATTAAGAGGAATCATGCGATTGGCGCAAAGGTGACGGCATCCGGGTATCGAGATGGCCGCTTTTCACCGTCGAAAGTTATTGACGATAAAACCTGGGAGCTACCGGCTGATGGGAAACTCGATTATACGCAGGAACCATTGTTTACTACTGGCCACGGTGGGTACGGAATGGAGAAGCGACCTTTGTTTGGCCATGAAATGGAGTCATTCCCATTTTATATACGACCTACATACTGGCTATTGCCTTACGGTAAGCCCGGTTGGGTTCAGCTAGATCTTCCGAGTGAACAGCAAGTCTCACTGGTGCGTGTCCTTAATACGTCCAACGCCGGGCTAAACGACTTTGCAACCATGAAGTTTCGGGTGCAGTTACTCGATGAATCGGGAAATGTTGTGGACGAAAAGCCTGGGGAATTTGGCAAAGTACTAGACCGCCCTTTCAAGCAGGCCTTCAAATATCCCGAGCATTTTGGTCGCTATGGAGCGACGTTTGATGGAATGCTTGAACCGGGAATAAAAGTGCCATTTGGAGATGGTTGGCAAGAAATCGAATTTGATTCGGTTGGAGCGCACAGCGTGAAAATACTGATCGACTCATTCTGGGCGATTGGTGGCGGTTTGAATGAAGTGCAGATTTATGAGTAGTTAGCATACCGGTGAATCACGTCATCATCGCCCGTTTGTATATGACATCTGACAAAATGCTCGTTTCGTGCGATAATGCTTAATTATCGACGACCGGTTCTGATTCGTCTTTTACCGTAAAGCCATGTCCAAACACGTTTTAATTCTCTGGTGCTCGGCTGTTTATGCACTCTTGTGTGTTGATGTAGCAAGTGCAGTGGACTTTAACCGCGATATTCGGCCGATTCTCTCGCAAAACTGCTTTCAATGTCACGGCCCGGACGAGGCGGCCCGTCAGGCTGAATTGCGTTTGGATGAGCCAGTGTCCTTAGCAACGGTAATTCGAACAGGGCGACCGAATCAAAGCGAGTTAATACGCCGAATTACGACGTCAGATCCAGAACAACAAATGCCTCCTGCCGATTCAAAGCTGCAGCTAAGCGCCAAGCAAAAAGAATTGATAACCGAGTGGATTAAAGACGGCGCGAGATTTGAGCAGCATTGGGCCTTCCAGCCAATTGCAGATCCAACGCCACCACGAGTGGGTGGGAGTCGATTGGTGCAAAATGATATTGATAGGTTTGTCCTCGCTCGCTTAAAGCAAGAAGGATTAAAGCCAAGTCCAAAAGGTTCCAAAGAGATGCTGATTCGCAGACTCAGTCTTAGTCTTACCGGATTGCCACCAACGGTCGAAAAAGTGAACGAACTGATGATCGATACTTCTGAATCGGCCATCGAGAAATATGTAGATGAGTTGCTACAGTCAGATGCATATGGAGAGCATATGGCCGTTAGCTGGTTGGAAGCAGCACGCTACGCTGACACAGACGGTTATCAAAATGATCGATACCGCTATCATCATGTCTGGCGCGACTGGGTGATTTTGGCATTCCGTGAAAACATGCCGTACGACGAGTTTGTGATACAGCAGCTCGCAGGCGACCTAATGCCGGGCGCTACTCTCAAGCAGCAGATTGCAACTGCTTTCTGTAGAAACCATCGTATCAACTCCGAGGATGGCTCTATTCCCAATGAATGGCACGTTGAAAACGTTGCAGATCGCGTCGATACGATTGGAACTGTATTTCTGGGATTGACGATTGGTTGTGCACGATGCCATGACCACAAGTATGATCCTGTTTCACAGCGAGAATACTATCAACTCTTTGCATATTTCAACAACGTGCCGGAATGGGGTGTGGGACCAAATGATGGCAACAGCCCTCCGTTTATATCCGTACCTGACAGCTGGCCAATCCTCACGGAAGAACAGAATAAGTTCCAGATACCTGAAGAGGTGAAGCTCAGACGTGCACGGGAAAATGACAATGGAAACGGCCTGAAGCGTCCTCAAGCTGGTGGACAGGCTACTCTAATGATCATGCATGAAATGGATGAGCCGCGAGAGACTTATCTCTTGCAGCGAGGTCAGTATAACCTTCCGGATAAATCACAACGGCTTTTGCCGGGAGTGCCAAATGTGCTAGGGCCAAGTCTGGCAGCCCAACCGGCTAATCGTCTTGAATTAGGCACATGGCTAACTGCCCCAACGAATCCACTGACTTCCCGCGTGGCCGTAAACAGAATCTGGCAGCAGTTGTTTGGCACAGGTTTGGTGAAAAGCAGCGAGAACTTTGGAACTCAGGGAGCACACCCCACACATCCGTTTCTTCTGGATTTTCTGGCATCAGACTTTATGAAACATGGCTGGGACATTAAGCGACTGATTAAGTCGATAGTAATGAGTGCCACCTTTCAGCAGTCATCACATGCAGCTTCGCAACTCTACCGGGAAGATCCGGAAAATCAATGGCTAGCGAGAGGTCCTCGCGTTCGGCTTACAGGGTTCGCGTTGCGGGATCAGGCACTTTTGGCGAGCGGCTTATTGATCGATAACTTTGGCGGGCCATCAGTCAAACCTTATATGCCACCGAAAATCTGGAGAGCGATTTCCAACAATACATATAAACAGGATACGGGTGACAACTTATATCGGCGAAGCGTTTACACCTATTGGCGACGCACCATTCCTCCGCCAACGATGATGACCTTTAACGCAGCTTCTCGCGAAGTGTGTATCGTTAGAACGGAGCGTACCAATACGCCCTTACAGGCACTTACACTCATGAACAACACAATCTTCGTTGAAGCTGCACGAAATCTGGCCGAGAGGATGTTGATGTCCAGCGATGGTGCAATTGAACCGCGTATCGGATTCGGGTTTAGAGCGGTACTTGCTCGTCAGCCAACAAATGATGAATTGATATTACTGATGGACCTGTATCAGGAGATGCACGTGCGATTTGCTAATGACTCAGCTCGTGCCACCAAGCTGCTGTCGACAGGAGAATCCAAGCACAGTGAGAGCTTAGACGATGCGAAGCTTGCAGCCATGACCATAGTTGCTTCGACGATCTTGAATCTTGATGAAGCGGTGGTGAATCCATGATAAGACACTCCACACGGGCAGACCTGATCAATCGGCGATACTTCATGTCGCGAACTTCAACGGGACTCGGAGTAGCTGGTCTCGCGTCGCTGTTAGTAGATGATTCACTGGCTGCGGATCCAAATGTTCATCTGCGAAATAGAATTGGTGGTATTGCGAATCTGCCACACTTCCCGCCTCGCGTAAAACGGGTGATCTATCTGTTTCAATCCGGTGGTCCCGCTCAAATGGACTTGTATGACCACAAGCCAAAGCTGAAAGAACGTTTTGGAGAAGACGTACCTAAGAGTGTCTATCCTGATGATCGCAAGACGACGATGTCCAATGCGCAGGCTAAATTCCCAGTCGCGTCGACGGCGTTTAAATTCAAGCCATACGGAGAGTGCGGAACCTGGATGACCGAGGCCTTGCCACACCTTGGTAGCGTCGCTGATGACATCTGTGTGATTCGATCCATGTTTACCGAAGCCATTAATCATGATCCGGCTATCACCATGCTGCAGAGCGGATCACAACTGCCTGGTCGACCGAGCATCGGGTCATGGATTGGTTATGGACTAGGAAGTGTAAGTGATAACCTACCAGCCTTTGTGGCTATGAGTTCACGGGGCACGGGTAAGCCTGGTGGCCAACCTCTGTACGACAGATTATGGGGCAGTGGATTTCTTCCAAGCCAATATCAGGGCGTGAAATTTCGGAATCAGGGAGATCCTGTTCTGGATATACAGAATCCTGATGGGCTCGATGAGAAAGATCGTCGCCTGATGCTCGATCAACTGCGGCGCTTAAACAGACTTAGGCTCGATGAAGTCGGAGATCCGGAAATTGAGTCGCGAATTAGCCAGTATGAATTGGCATTTAAAATGCAAATGTCTGTGCCGGCATTGCTCGATCTAAGTGATGAACCTCAGCATGTTCTGGACTTGTATGGTCCGCAAGTGAGCAAGCCTGGCACCTATGCATACAATTGCTTGATTGCCCGCCGCTTGGCAGAATCCGGAGTGCGATTTATCCAGATGTTCCATCAAGGGTGGGACCATCATGGGAATCTTCCGGGCGCCATGCGAGGTCAGTGTAAAGATACCGATCAGCCATCCGCAGCGCTCATCAAAGACTTAAAGCAGCGAGGTATGTTTGATGATTCGCTTATCATTTGGGGCGGTGAATTTGGTCGGACAATCTACTCGCAGGGTGCACTGCGACCGGAGAACTACGGTCGGGATCATCATCCGAGTTGTTTCTCGATGTGGCTTGCCGGTGGTGGCATAAAGGGTGGTACAACGTATGGCACCACCGATGATTACAGCGTAAATGTCGCAACAGATGGTGTGCATGTACATGATTTACATGCAACCGTTCTGCAATTGCTCGGGATTGATCACGAACAGCTTACTTACAAGTTCCAGGGGCGGGATTATCGACTAACGGATGTGCATGGCAAAATCGTAAACGGCATTCTATCCTAGCTTACTTTGGAGATCCCTAAAGTGTCTGTTGAATTTGATCCATGGGTTTTCCTTCATGTAAATGACAGCCACCTCGGTACGCCAAGATCGTATCGATTTCGTCCGGCAATTAACAAACGATGGTCAGCCATAAAACAACAGATGGCGGCTGTCGATCCGGATCTGCTGCTACACGGTGGTGACTTTACACGAGACGGCCAGACTCATGAGTTTGAATATGAACAGGCACGTGATGATCTCGGGTCGATGCCATGTCCCGTACATTGTATACCCGGCAATATGGATGTCGGTAATAAGCATGCAATCGTGAACGGTGTTAAACCACGGTGGGATCCACAGGGGCTCGGTTGGCATGACCCGGATTTGAATATGACGCCCGATCGTCTGGACTTGTTTGCACAGTATTTTGGGACGATTCAATGGACGTTTGTGCATAAAGAAGTGAGGTTTACCGGATTCTATGCTGCGGTCGCTGGATCCGGATTGCCACATGAAGATGTTTTTTGGGACTTCATGGAAGCACTACCTCAGTTGCCACGTTGCAGACATCATGTGGCCGTAATGCACTATTGGCCCTTCATGGAGTCACTCGATGAGCCGGACTGGGATCATACGATTGGTGAACAATGGGACAATTGGTATTTTTCCATCAATCCTCCGCATCGACAACGGATGTGGGAATGTCTGAAGTCGTCCGGCGTTGAGATTCTATTCTGCGGTCATGTGCACACTGGACGGCCGGTTCAACTGGTAGATGGTATTCGGATTTACCGTACTCAAGCAGCGGGAAACACATCGCAGCTCGCAGAACGATGGGACAATGCGGATACCCGGTTTGGTTTCCAAAAGTGCACCGTAGCAAGTGATGGTATCACCGTTGAGTTTGTACCCGGACTCGATCAGTGTGCGGAGTTTGGAACATATGGCCCACTCGGGCATCCACCGGTTGAGGAACGAGATTATTCGGTCGCTACTGAGCATCCACCACTAACGCCGGATGAGTAAGTTAGCACAGCTCGTTTCCGCATTTAGCTGCTTCGTCGCTCAGTTCTAGCTCAGCAGGTCCTGAACAATGTTTCCGGGCTGACCATCGAGTAATGACTGCTCGCGGCCGTTTTGCTTGTAAGTAAGCGAGGCAGCATCCAGCCCGAACAGATGCAACAGCGTTCGGTGATAGTCAAAGTGATTGACAATATTCTCCACAGCATGGTGGCCGAATTCGTCGGTGGCACCGTAGGTTGCACCTGCTTTGAATCCGCCACCTGCCACCCACATGCTGAAGCCGTAGGTGTTGTGGTCACGTCCAAACCGATCGATACCATCATCGTTTTGTATGACAGGCAGACGCCCCATTTCACCGCCCCAATGGACGACGGTTGAATCCAACATTCCCCGCTGTTTCAGGTCTTTAACCAATGCAGCGGCTGGAATGTCTACTTTTTTGCAAGAACTTGGCAGAGAAGAGATGATTGAGCTGTGGTGATCCCAGTATTGATTCTTCGTAAACAGTTGTACAAAGCGTACACCCCGTTCGACAAGCCTGCGTGCGATGAGACATCTGGCCCCGAATTCTTCTGTATCCGGGTTGTTCAAACCATACATTTCATGAGTCGCAGTAGTTTCCTGATCTATATCGAGGGCCTCTCGTGCCGCAGTTTGCATTCGGGCAGCAAGTTCGAGATTCGCAATGCGGGCGTCCAGTTCCAGTTCTCGATTGCGGGTGGATTTGTGATTCCTGTTTAAATCTCTTAACAGCCCAAGAAAACTCTCTTGTCGCTTTCCTTGTAATGTTTCCGGTGGCTGGAGATTTAGAATGCGCGGTTCAACCGGTCGGACAACCGTACCCTGGAACAACGATGGCAACCAGCCATTGGACCAATTCAACACACCCTCAACCGGGAGGCCTTTTGGATCCGTCATCGCTACATATGCAGGTAGATCCTGAGTGTGAGCACCGAGTCCAAATGTCAGCCAGCTACCGAGTGATGGCCTACCTTGTTGGGTTCGGCCGCTATTCATGGCATGAATGGACTGACCGTGATTGTTGACACCCGTATGCATGGAACGAATGACCAATATGTCATCAACAACTTCAGAGAGACCCGGTAGGAGTTCAGATAATGGTGTACCGGATTCGCCATGCTTTTTGAATTTCCATGGTGACCCAAGGATACGTGAGCTAGCACCTGCGGCATCGTCATATTTGATCTTGCCCGGAAAATCCTGCAAGTGTCGGCGGTTAAGTTCAGGTTTTGGATCAAATAAATCCACTTGGCTGGGCCCACCTTGCATGAACATGGATATCATGGCGGAGGCCTTGGGAGTGCTTAGTGGTTTACGTGCTTTCAAGTCAAAGCTGCGAATGCCAAGATCTGGTTTAACCGGTTCGGCTCGTGAGGCCAATTGGGTGCACCATGCCAAAGCCGCCGGTGCACTGCCTATGGCCAGCTTGGCCAGGAAGTGGCGTCTCGTTGAGTCCAGATGGTCGATTGAGTTGGTCATGTCTGTTCAGTCTATGTAAATGAACTGGTTAGATCCGAGAATCGCCTGGCAGATTATTGCCAATACTCTTTCATGAGCATCATTGTCATTTAATTCAGGTTCATCCGTGCGGATTACTTGAATCTGCTCACTGTGGAATTGATATAAGTTGTCGACGATCTCAGCCGTCGGTACCTCAGAAAATGCAATTCGCCATGCTCTTGTAAGCTGAGCTTTTAAGTCGCTGGGGTACTCGGTGACCAGACGATGAGCGAATTCGCCAGAGTATTTAACCATGAAATCGCTATTCATTAAAAGTAAGGACTGTGGTGCCACATTTGATGTCGCTCTCTTTGTGCAATTCGGTGCTGCGGTAGCAATATCAAAAGTCTCCAGTACTCCTAAAGGTCGGCTTCGACGTACCTGCACATAAATACTTCGTCGGTATTCCTCTTCTCCCAGGCTGGTAGCAGTACGTGGCTTCCTTTCCCCGTCTAAATCTTCTAATCCTAAGACAATTTGCCCAATGGCATCCTCCATCACAGGAACAGGCTCACCAAACATTTTCCCACTGACTTTACCTGTAGCAGCTAAGACAGCATCACGAAGAATCTCTGATTCAATGCGGCGGATAGATTGCCGGGCAAACAGGCGGTTATCCGGATCTATCTCGTCCAGCTTTCCATTTCTCACGGACTGTTGTTTGTACGTCTCGGAAGTAACGATGAGTTTATGTAATCGCTTGATCTGCCAACCACTCTCAATGAACTCCCGAGAAAGCCAGTCCAGTAATTGCGGGTGACTCGGTCGTTCACCGAGGAATCCAAAATCGCCCGTTGTGTTTACAAAGCCGTTTCCAAAATGGTGATACCAAACTCGATTCACCATTACTCTGGCGAGTAACGGATGAGAATCACTGGTTAGGTGCCTAGCATAGTTCAAGCGGCGTCCTGTCGTCTGAATTGCTGGGTCGTTTGATGGAATCTCGACCGGGGAAGTCATGCCCAAGACGCTTAGATCGCCCGGTGAGATGGCAGATTCTTCAGGGGATCGATGATCTCCACGTCTAAACAAGAACGTCTCAGGTGTGTGATTTGCCGGTTCGGTAAGTGCACGCACGAATCCTTCGACCGGTATTTTTCCCCGAATGTCGTCAATGATCTTTTGCAGGTCATCCATCTCTTTCTTTGAGTCGATTTTCCTGCACACCTCAGCCGCAGCACGTATGTCAGCTACTTTCGCGGCTGTGACCGGATCTGTTTTACCGAGAGTTTCATTGGTGATTAATAACTCCGGATGGTCATCAAGGAACTTTGACTGCTCTTCTGTACGCTCGTCTTTTTTTGTGGCCAATGCAGCCTCTGCAACGGTCTTTTCACTTTCCGGCAGCTTGGCAATAAGTTCAGCCTGCAAGACCTGGATTTGTGAAGATTCGAGTGACGATGCGATCGTTAATAACTCGTCTGCTCGCGTCGCTCGTTTCCGACTATAAAGATAAAGCGAACCGCCAGAGATGTTCTGAATGTTTGGATGTTTTGTCAGCAGATCGGTTTGTTCTTGATTTCGATCTGCGGCTGCTGTCTCAAAAGCGATTTTCAAATCTTCACGCAGTGTTTCTTCGATCTTGAACAATTCCTCGTACAGAGTTCTCGCAATGTGCTTGTCGATGACTGCCTGACGGTCTGCTTCTGCAGTTTTTGCTTCGGCTTCCAGCTGGGCGCGTTTGGTTATATCTTCCGGTGTATACAGTGAAATCCGCCGCGAATTTGGTACCAGCCACGACTTCCAATCCAGTGCAGGTGCGAATACGGCGCGTAGTCGGTAATAGTCCTTTTGACTAATAGGATCATAGCGGTGGTTGTGGCATCGCGCACAACCGACCGTCATTCCCATTAACGAAGTTGTGACTATGTTGATCGTGTCTGCGATTGTCTCATTCTTGGCAACTTCTTGGTCAATTCCTCCGGCGGCTGTGCCGTCAGGTGCCATGCGAAGGAAGCCAGTCGCTGACAACAGATGTAATTCTTCTTTACTTAGGTTTTCATATGGTGCAGGAATTAGCTCATCCCCGGCCAGTTGTTCAATGATGAAATCATCGAATGGTAGATCCTGATTGAGACTTTTTATTACGTAGTCACGGTATCTGAATGACCATTTTCTAACTGGGTCGCTATCGATGTACCCCTCTGAGTCGGCATATCCTGCGACATCTAACCAATGCCGGCCCCATCGCTCGCCATAGCGAGGTGAAGCGAGCAATCGATCAATCAGTTGCTCATATGCCATTGGCGAGTCATCATTGACGAAGGCATCCACCGCTTCCGGTGTCGGTGGCATTCCTAGCAAGTCAAAATAGATGCGTCGAATCAAGACGCTCTTCGTTGCGGCAGGTGACAATGTGAGCTGTTGTTCATTCAGTCTTGCTAATACGAAGTTATCAATGGCTGATGCGACATTTGCACCCGTGATACTGGGAACCGGAGGTCGGCTAATAGGCTGAAACGCCCAGAAACTCCGTTCGGACTTAGTGAAGTAGTCATCGGTAACAGACGCAGGCTCCGTACCAACCGTTTTCGCACCGCTTGTGACCCATTGCCTTATTATGTCGATCTCGACATTACTGAGTTGTTTGTCTTCCGGTGGCATCTCGCCAGACTCTATTCGAGCAAGAATCAAGGAACCGAGGGGATTTTCAAGGTCGATGGCGGGTCCGGATTCACCTCCCTTTACAATCAGCTTACGTAATCGCAGATCAAGCGCACCTTCGGGGTCCCCTTCTTCACCATGGCAGTGAAAACAATGTGCTTTGAGGATGGGTCGCACGTCTGCTTCAAACGTGCGTTCATCGGCACTGCAGAATTGGGAAACCAGTAGCAATATTACGAGTGTTCGCATCAGGCTGGGAGATTTAGGTGGGGGATATGTATCTAACTATTATAAGGAGTCCAGTGATACCCGTCATACGGCAGAGTTACTGGTCACCTATTCCAAAACCCATTCGCTAGCTTCGCACGGCTAATGGAGTGCCATTTGGAATCAGGTCGACGGGACGCCCGGTCGATGTGTAATAAGTGCTATGGTGGTCAATTCCAACGCTCTGCAAGATAGTGGCCGCGATGTCATCGGGGCTAATGTCCGTGGAATCATCAGGTGCGGTACCACCGTCATTTGTGCCACCGAGCAGTAAGCCGGGTGTAACTCCAGCTCCAGCCATGATGCACCAGTTAGCACGAGGGAAATGGTCACGGCCGACGTTTTGATTGATCTTTGGGGTACGTCCAAATTCCCCCATAGCAACAACGAGCGTGCGTTCGAGCAATCCTTTTTCCTTCAAGGCCAGAGTGACAGCATCCAGACCGTTATCCAGTACAGGTATTAATGCGCGGTGGCATGATTCGCAAGTGAGGCGCAAATCAGTACGGCAATGCCAATCGCACAGATGTTACGTGAAATTCGAATTGTCATTCTCATGTCCGTCAGTGCGTCACCCAATTATTGACAGATTGTAACTGCGACATTCTGGATGTGTTTATTCTAACCGGCTCATAGTAAAACTCACGCTTGTTTCATGCAATGAAGAGAGGATCATCAACTGTCGAAATTGGCTGACAAGTGGCGGTCACTCTGATCGCAATGATGCGAGCCATGCAGTTAGCTCTTTTACTTGTTCAGGCGTCATGCTGCTGACCATATCAAGTCGATGCGAAGGATGGATTGCCAGCACATGATTGAGCGTACATAGTATTTCTGAATTCTGTTGAATTCCGTGTAATCGGGTTTCGGCGAGTGGATTGTCTACACGCCCTTTGATCGTTGTCTCTTCTAAATCAACGACCTGTATCCAAAAATCCTCGCCCCAACCTCGTGATGGGATGTCTTGCGTTGGGAGCGGAATGAGTGATGCCGGGTGATCGTGGCTAAGGATTGGTTTGGTTGCTTCACCATTACAAACGGTGCAAGTACAGGAGTCATCTGCTCCTTCATGGACAGAGAATCTTGGTGAATCCACTCTCAATTCCAGAAAATAGCCGACTTGGATTCGATACTTTAACACATCCGGAGGAATGTGAAAGAACTCGGGATTCTCGGCATTCATTTGGACGCCATCGACGACTTCATAGCCGTTTGAGAATTGCTGAGATGTGAAGTCTTTTGCCAGAGATGACATCTTGCGTTACCCAAAGATCGCATCAATTGGTTGGCCATCAGTGACTCGGACCGGGCGGCCTGTTTGATCCGGGATTCCGGTTTCCGGTGCGACACCCATTGCCTTGAGTACCGTTGCATGTAGATCGTAGGGTGTGGCAGGCATATCCTTTACATAACCACCAATGTTGTCAGATTCACCGTAGATGTTGCCACCCTTGATACCTCCTCCTGCCAGCACAGCGGAGTAGACTCCGCACCAATGGTCTCGTCCGGCCGACTTATTGATAACAGGTGTTCTGCCAAATTCGCCAACGACGACGACCAGAGTTGATTCGAGCAAGCCTCGTTGATCTAGATCCTCTAATAGCGCGGAATAGGCCTTGTCAAACGATGGGCAACAATAGTCGTGACGGAGCATGTCTTTTCCAAGGTTTACGCCGCCACATATTTCTACTTCATTGGAACCGTGATTATCCCATAGGTTGAATTGACAGCCATCTTTACCATAAAACGTCCAAAATAAATTCACCATTCTTACGTCGGCTTCGACGAGGCGTCGGGCCAGTAAGAAACTCTGGCCATATTCGTTCATGCCATAGCGTTCGCGAGTCTTGGTGTTCTCATTCTTGACGTCGAAGACTTGTTTGATTTTCTCAGAAGTGAATAACTCGTAAGCACGATCAACCAGTCCATCCAGGGTGCGCACGGTTGTAGAACTTGAAAGTCCCTGCTTACCGATTGCGTCTAACAATTGCTTGCGTTGTGCTAACCGACTTATATCCTGACCGGATTTAGTCAAATCGAGATTCTCAAGATTGAATTCAGTGCGATGCAGAGAGTTTTTCTTTGCGGAATTTACATCAAAGGCATCATATTGATTGCCAAGGAATCCGGCAGTTTGTCCCTTATAGAAGTGGTCACCGGTCATGAAGTAGCGTGGCAGCACAACCCACGGTGGCAATTGCCCTTGCGCACCGTATAAGTAACTCAAGATTGCGCCAATCCCTGGCTTGTCGCTAGGCGATGCAGGAAATGGTTTGTTTAGCTGTTGTTTGTCGGCAAGCAGCGTACGCAGGATACCCGGTTCATGAGATGTGGTGTCATGATGCATCGACCGAATGATCGTAAATTTATCTGCCTGATTTGCTGTATGAGGTAGTAGGTCACCAATTTGAATACCGGGAACGTTTGTGTTGATTGGCTTGAAATCACCACGTATATGTTCCGGGGCATCGGGCTTGGGATCCCACATATCGATTTGGGATGGTCCACCGCACAGAAAAATGTAAATGCAGTTTTTGGCAGGTGCGATTGTGCTGTTATCTGTTTGGCCGGCAAGAATTGATTGCGACATTCCTGTTCCGAGTGCACCCATTGCACTAATCCGCATTAAGTCACGCCGGTTGAGACGTGGCCGGCTGCTTCTCGCGCCTGGCATTAACTGGAACATATGGCTTTCCGCGATTACCTATGCCTGATTGCGGTGTATTATCGACCTGTACCAATTATAGCTTATGGATATGCTGTTCCATAAACAAAGTCGTAGCGTGCTCTTTACTTTCGTTCACAATACGTGACGCGGATCGTATTACGTTGAAGCGCCGGTGAACTCTAATTGTTCATCCCGAAGGAATTCCGAGCCGGCTGTGAGTACAGACTGATAAAAAGGCGTCTCCGACCGTCTGGCTGCAGCGTTAAGCATGTCGCCGATCCAATCGACGTGCCGAGCGAAGAATACGCTTGCAAGATCATTGCAGTCCTGAATGTGGTGTTGCCGCTGCAAAATGAAGCTCATCATTTCCAGTTGTAACCCAGCATGATCTTTGAATTGGTAATCGGTTTGAGGTGTGATGATTTCTAAATATTCACTCATGGAGTCCGTGGCAGCGGATTCAAATTGTCCGGATTCCCACACTGATTGATATGGAGGGACAAAGTCGCGCGGGCCAATGAATATATGGCAGAAATCTATTGCCAGATCCTCCACCGTTTCACGATTTGAATTTGGTATTTCAATATCAAGCGTGACGAATCCAGATTGCAGTGGGTCAGCGTTGAACGCACTGAGCGTTTCGATGTCGAGTTCTCGTTCGAGTAGCCGCGCATAGAACTCGTATAAACCAGCTCGAGCAAGAAGGTGATCCGATTTATTTGCGGGTCTATTCATGCGAATACTTCATCTCACGCGAATACTTCATTTGAACGTCGATCCCTAGCCTAGTCGTGTGACTTTCACGATCGTGGAATGAAACGCCTGTTGTCCTGTGATTGGATCCGGAGCGATTGGCATTAGTCGGTTTTGGTTCCAGCCATTTCCAGTGTTTTGCTTCCATTTACTTGTGTCACCGCCAGATGTGTCTTCCCACCACATGTTGCGTTCCCAATCCGGGTCCCTGTAACCATCGGTATCGCTACCCTGGAGGTGATCTTCACCGTTAGATTGTTTTTGAGCCTTGGCGACATTCGTGTACTGCCAATGCCCGCAGGAGTTACTCATGGCGATCGCCTGAGGGTGTATTCCGGGCATTGTCACAACAGGGACTCGCATCGTGCTTACAACAAGTCGGCCACTCTCATCGCGCTCACCATGTATGAGATTGGGTAGTTCTCGTTCGAGCATTTGGGACTGATACGAGGTTAATTCGATCCAATCACCATCGGCGACCCCAAGTTGTTCAGCAGTTTGCGGGTTGATCCAGGCAGGATTGCTATGGACGATTTCTGCAAGCCATTTAAGATTCATGGTGCGACCGTGGTTGTGTACATTCCACTTGAAGCTCGTCATGATCAGCTCATCGCTATCGAGGTTTTCATGTTCATCAATCTGCCGCCAAATCGGTAACGGATCGATTTCGACATCATGACCCTGATGAGTCTCCG
>Ga0114933_10001438_pt1 | contig 26496 bp, 25 predicted proteins | sample 4SBtaG_FD_89691 | JGI IMG/M metagenome (GOLD analysis project Ga0114933, IMG submission 89691) | Deep subsurface microbial communities from Kolumbo volcano to uncover new lineages of life (NeLLi) - 4SBTROV12_W25 metaG | ecosystem: Environmental > Aquatic > Marine > Volcanic | place: Kolumbo... | reverse complement strand
GTCCTTCGTCGAGGTAATGCATCCTCAAGTTCTCTGGGTTGTCGCCGTCTGGATCTTTTACGATTGCGTAGTTGGGAGCGAAGTCGTAACCGATGTCGGCTAGCGCTTCGAAAGCGTCGTCAGACGTGCGAACGGTCTTCATCTGGGGTCCTTGGATTCGTGGATGGTCATGGCGAACTGAAAAGTCGGGTTAGGGCGTGGGTCAGCGCCGCGCTGGTCTGATCGGCGCTCAGTTTTTGGTCCACACGCATCGATTCGAGCGTTTCGAGCGAACACAGTGCGGCGGCAGCCGCTCCCAACGCTTTGGACTCTGGCTCAGCAAGAGCGGCCAATTCGCGGCTGAACTGATCGAGTACTTGGCGTCTTAGGTTTGAGCGGTGGATGTCGAGACTCGTCGCCAAGATCTTGTGACGCGGCGCCCGCATCCGGCCAACGCGAGCTACCGGTGCGACCGCTTCGTAGAGGCGGACCCGGTGGGCCACCAAGGCCGCGACGCGATCGGCGAGGTCAGCAATCGGGCCGTCATCGAGGTGGAGATCAAAGAGGTGTTGGTGGGCCCGAAAGTGACGTTCCACCGCAACACGATTGAGCTCCTCGAGGTCTTCGAAATAGCGAAAGACACTGCGATGTGAAACGCCGGACCGTTCGGCTACGAGGTCGATGCTGGGAGCGATGTTCCCCTCGGCGTACAGCGCTAGCAGGGCGTCAACCACCCGTTCGCGGTTGCGGTCACGGCGGGCGCGTCGGCCATCGACAACGGGAGGATTCGTTGGGATCGAGACATCCACGAGACCACCCTAAACTGTCAGTCGAACTGCCACAAGATGGGCAATAGCTCGTCGGGGGGCTCGCGGCTTCTACAATGACCACGTCTTTAGGGGTAGTCGTGACCAAGCTGCAGAGCATCATCGCCGAAGAGTTTGCGGGTTTGCGTCCCCGCAAACACTTGGCGTACCTGATTCTGTCCGTACTCCCTGACAGCGTCGGTAATCGGCTTCGGGTGCGCGTGCTACGGATATTTGGCTTCCGCAACATTGCCCGCAACGCCATGATGCGCGATCTCCCAACAATCACCGGCCGCGGCAACGTTTATCGCCGACTCGTCATGGGCCCGGTTTCGAGATTCAACTCCGGGTGTTTTTTGAATCTTGGCGCAGAAATCCGCATCGGGGAACGCACCGGAATCGGTCAGCAAGTGATGATTCTCACCGAGTCCCACGACATAGGCGGACCCGATGCCCGCTCCGGAAACCTCTACCCGAAACCGGTGCGCATCGGCGACGGCTGCTGGATCGGGGCCCGCGCCACCATCTTGCCAGGGGTCTGCATCGGCGATGGCGTCGTGGTGGCTTCGGGGTCGGTTGTGACCAAGGACGTACCCGACCACGTGCTCGTCGCCGGGGTTCCTGCAACGGTGATCCGCCAACTTGACCAGCCAGCGACCCACTGAGGGCTCAGCCGCGTCTACCATCCCGGCATGGAATCCAACATCGGTTCGTTCATCTCCAAGCGTGCGCTGCTCAACCCGACCACCGAAGCAGTGGTCGACATCACCAGTTCCCAACGCCTGACCTACAAACAACTCAATGGGCGTTGCAACAAGGTGGCCAACGGACTCACCGGCGGTGCGGTCACCGGATCGGGGTTGACCCCCGGCGACCGGGTCGCCACGTTGTTGATGAACGGCTCGGAATTTGTCGAGCTGTTCTTTGGCGTAGCCAAGGCCGGCGGAGTGATCGTGGCGCTCAACTGGCGGCTGGTCGCTGACGAGTTGTCGTTCATCCTCACCGACTCGGGTGCCGACACCATGGTGTTCGGTACGGCCTTCAACGAAGTAGTCACCGAACTCCACGGACGAGGCACCGACGGCACTCAAGTGACCAAATGGATCCATGTCGGCGACGCCGCTGACCGCCCGGCCTTTGCCGTCGGGTACGACGACATGATGGCCGCGGCCTCAGCGACCGAACCAGAGCTGGGTGCAAGCGGAGACGACCTCCTGTTCATCATGTATACCTCCGGCACGACCGGACTCCCCAAAGGGGCAATGCACAGCCACAACACCACGCTGTGGTCCGTGCTCACTGCCAACGCCACGGCCGACACCCAATTCGGCGACAACTATCTGATCTGTCTTCCGCTGTTTCACGTGGGCGCGCTCAACCCGCTGCTGTCGACCATGCAGCTTGGTGGCACCGCCACCATCATGAGCGAGTTCGACCCGGTCAAGATCTGGGAAGTGTTCCGAGACGAGAAGATCACGGTCACCCTCGCCGTTCCGGCAATGTTGCAGTTCATGCTGCTCACCTTCAACGCCGAAGAACACGACATATCGAGCCTGCGGTGGGTGATGTCTGGCGCCGCGCCGGTGCCGGTAACTCTCATAGAGACCTACGCGGCGATGGGGGTCGAGATTCACCAGGTTTACGGGCTGACCGAAACCGGCGGACCGGCCTGCCTGATCTCGCCCAACGACGCGCTGAGCCACGCCGGCTCGACCGGCAAAGAGTTTTTCTTCACCGAAGTCAGGGTCGTAAATTCTGCCGGCGACGACTGCTCCCCTGACGAACCGGGCGAAGTGATTGTGCGCGGTCCCCACATCATGGCCGGCTACTGGAACCGCCCCGAGGCCACCGCAGAGACCATCGTCGACGGCTGGCTGCGCACTGGAGATATCGCCACGATGGATGGCGACGGCTTCGTCTACATCCAAGACCGGGTCAAGGACATGATCATCTCGGGCGGCGAAAACGTTTATCCCGCCGAGATCGAGAACGCCATCTTGTCGATGGAGGGAGTGAACGAGGTCGCAGTGATCGGGGTTCCCTCCGAGAAGTGGGGAGAGTCGCCGCTGGCCATCGTCGTACGCGCCGACGAGTCGGTAACCGCCGAAGCCGTGCTCGCCCACACCGACACAAAGCTGGCCCGCTTCAAGCAACCCAAAGCGGTCGAGTTCGTTGACGTGATTCCTCGTAACCCGACCGGCAAAGTTCTCAAGCGGGTGTTGCGCGATCAGTTCGCCGACATCAGCACCAGCTGACGAGCCCAACCGACGAACTCAGTCGACGAATTCAGTCGACGCGAGAACTCAGCAGGGCTCCGGCCAGAACCACACCGGTGCCGACGATGGCCCAGCCGCTCACGGTTTCGCCGTTGAGGGCAACGCCGAGCACGACCGAAACAACCGGGATGATGTAGGTGACAATCGACATCCGCACCGCGCCCACTCGTCCCACAAGGGTCGCAGCCAGCGAGTAAGCAATCCCCGTGCCGCCCACGCCGACCGCCGCGCAAGCGGCTAGCGAAGACCACGAAAAGGACGAGGCCGGCACCGCGTAGAGACCCAACGGCACGGAGAACAATGTCGCCACCATGAGGGCACGGCTGATGACTGGCAGCGAGCCGTGAGCTCGTTGAAGGGGACCAGCAATATTGGCCGCGAGCCCATAAGAGCTAACAGCAAGCACCACCAGCAACACCCCGACGGCATTGGTTCCAGCCGTCGATGCCTCTGGTGCGCCGATAAGAACGATTCCGACGAGTCCCACCAGCACGCCGAACAGTCGCCGAGGGCCGGTCGGGGTGGAGAAGGCGGCCCACGCGATGAACAATGTCATCAGCGGCATCGCACTGTTGAGCATTCCGGCAACTGACGAGTCGATCCATTGTTGCGCGATCGGAAACAGGGTCAGCGGAAACGCCAGCCACACAAACCCCAGCACCACGATGCGGGGCCACGCTTCGCGAGGAACCGCTTTACGTGCTCCGGGCAAAAAGGCGGCTGTCGCGGCGCCGAACCCGACCCTCAACAAGCTGACCAGACCCGGTTCGAACGACTCGAGGCCGATCGCCATGAACAGAAACGACGAACCCCAGATCACAGAGATCGCCGAAACCATCGTCCAGTCAACAGTCTCGAAGGGCCGGTCTTCGGCTTTTACAGAATCGGTGACCTCGGTCATCGGGTGAAGCTAGCGTGCCCCTTGCTATGCGCGTTGGTCGATTTCTCTATGCGGGGCTGTTTGCGCTCTCGTCGGCCGTCGGCATGGCTTTCGCGTTACTGGCCGAGATCCAAACCGAGCACAACTTCCAAACATCGACGCTCGGACTTATCGCCGCCAGCGGCCTCTTTGGTGGCGTAGTCGCCCAACTCGGTTTGGCCCCACTCGCCGATCGCGGCTGGTTGAGACCGTTGATGGTCGGCGCCATGGTTACCGGCGCGGTCGGGTCGCTGGGATTTGCGGTGGCGACCGAAGCATGGCAGTTCGTGGGGTTTCGACTGCTGAGCGGAGTTGGTCTCGGCGCATTCTTTCCCGCCGCGCAGGCAGTTGTGGTCAACGCCGATCCGGCGCGGGCCGGTGAGCGGCTCGGCAACCTTTCGGGTGTGCAAGTCGCGGGCTTTATCATCGGACCCGGTCTGGGCGCGGTGCTGGCCAACGCCAGCAACGTCGACGCTCCCTTTCTCGCCACCGGCGTGGTGCTGCTGGTTCTCGCCCCACTCGTCTCACGCGTGGCGGTTTCCTCCGAAGACCCATCTGCGCCCCCGACGCCATCAGCCATGCCTCCCAAAGTGCCAATCCGCACCTTGTTGAGACGCCGTAATGCCCTCGCCGCGACCCTCCTTTCGGCCTCGTTGTTTTTGCCCATGGGCACCTACGAGGCAATTTGGTCACGGTTCATGGCCGATCTCGGAGCATCCACCCTTTTCACGGGAATCACTCTCAGCATCTATGGCCTCCCCTTCGCCCTAATAGCCCCAATCGGAGGTCGCCTCGCCGACCGCCACGGCACCATCCCAGTGATGTGGGCGTCTTACGCGGTGATCTGTCCCTTGATCGCGATTTACGGCCAGGTCACAGTCCCTGGACTGCTGGCGACCTTGGCAGTGATAGAAGCAGTGGGCAACGGGCTCGGGGTGCCGGCATCTCAGGCGCTCATGGCCCGGGCCACATCAGAGCACGAGCGAGCAACCGGACTCGGACTCGCCGGCGCCGCCGGCCAAGTGACCGCGGCGTTCACCGCGCTCGTATCAGCGCCCCTCTACGACGCCGTTGGACCGCGGTGGATGTTTGCCGCCGTCACCGCGACCATTGTGGTCGTTGGCGGCGCCGGCATGGTCGTGGGCATCAAAGCGGACGAGTAAGCGCCGCCCGCGCCGCATCACATTCGTCTCCAACTTGGCAGCCCGGCACGTGATCGTTAACCAGTCCCATGGCCTGCATGAACGCGTAAACGGTGGTTGGTCCAACAAAGCTCCAACCTCGCTTCTTGAGATCCTTGGCGATTTGCGTCGACGTAGGAGTGGTGGCGTTGACGATGAAGTCGCTATCGGCGCGGCGATTACGGTCTGGCGGTTCGTAGCTCCAGAAGAACCGGGCCAGAGAACCAAACTCGTCGACCATTTCCAGGGCGCGCGACGCGTTGTTGATCGTTGATCGAATCTTGCCGCGATGTCGGATAATGCCGGCGTTGTTCACCAAACGTTCGATGTCGTCGTCGCCGAACTCGGCCACCGCGGTCATGTCGAAACCGGCAAACGCGGCCCGAAAGTTCTCGCGCTTGCGGAGGATCGTGATCCACGCCAGGCCGGACTGGAATCCTTCGAGGCAAATCTTCTCGAAGAGTCGGGTGTCGCTCACCACCGGCCGACCCCATTCGTGGTCGTGGTACTGCACATAATCGGGGGCCGCGCCCGGCCACCAGCAACGGGCAATACCGTCCTCGCCGATCGCCAGCAGCTCACTCATGTCAGAGCATTACTCCAAGCACCAGCGCTCCAAGGGCCGAGAGCAACCCAATGGCGCCGGTAGCTCCTCGCACCGCAACCGAACCGGTCCGCGAATGCACAAACGCCGCGACACCCGACGAAGTAACGAGCACCAGTTTCAGGCCCAGCGTGGTCATGTATTGAGAAGACTGTCCGCTTTCGACTTCCAGCAGGTTCCAGATACCGGTGAGAACGGCCAATCCAAAAAACGGCCACGCAACCTGACCAAACCGTTGGGCTGCTTTCTTGGTCGCCTCCGGTGATACCTCTCGCAACACCGGCACCAGCGCTGCGAGCAGGATCTGACCGCCGATCCAAACCGACACCGAGAGCAGGTGAAGGGTGAGGCGTAGGGTTTCGAGCTCAAATGGCAGCATCAGCAATTCCGATCTGTGAGGGCGAGTCCGTTGGTCCGCATGATCTTCTCGATGTCGCTATCTGAGAATCCGCCTAGGTCGTTGACAAAGTCGACTGGCTCGGCGAGTCCCTCGGCGTGAGGCCAATCGGATCCAAACAAGATGTGGTCAGGACCGATCTTGTTTCGCAGGCCGTGAAGGTCGTCTTCGTAGTAGGGCGCAACCCAAACTTGACGGGCAAAAACTTCGGCTGGGTCCTCGGCAAAGGCGTGACGTTGCTGGCGAAACACCTTGTCGAACTTTTTCAACAACGCCGGTACCCACTCGGACCCGGTTTCGATAGTGGCAACCCGAATGTTGCGGTGCCGGCTGAGCACACCCTCGGCAATGAGCGAAGAGAGCGCGTCGCTGACCGGGGAATTGGTTAACAGCGACTTGAAAGCGTTTTGGCGAAATGCCTCGAACTCGCTGTTCAGACCCCAGTAGTCACTCAAGAATTCGTACCCCGAATCGCCGGCGTGCATAGCCAACGTGACGCCCGACTCGTTGAGCCGCGCCCAGAACGGTTCGTGGCTCGGGTCGCCGAGCGACCGACGTCGACCGTCGCGGCCAACAACAGAGGAGGGTCGCATGTTGATTACCCGGACGTCATGATCGATCATCCACTCGAGTTGGTCGATTGCCCAACCAACATCGCTCAACGAGACGTAACCGGCAGCGAATAGCCGGTCCTGGTAGGCAAACCCCCAGTCGTCTTGGACCCAGCGGTTGAAACCGTCGAAGGCGGCCAACATTGCGGTGGGGTCAGACTCGAGCGCGGTCTCCATCCCCACCCCCAGAGTCGGGAAAAGGAAACAAGCGCCCAAGCTCTGAGCGTCCATCACCTGTAGCCGAGCGTCACGATCGCGATACTCAGACGGGATCGGCACCAACTCGCCGAACGCTTCGCGCATGTCGGCCTTGGCCACGTTGCCCCGAAAGTAGTCATCGAGACATCCGGGCCGAGCTACCGGATCAAACGTTGGGTTGGGGATGAAACGGTTGACTTTGCCGCCAACGAGCAGTCGGCGACGACCATCGATCTCGGCCCATTGCATACAGCGTTTGCGCATCTTGGGATCGACGTAACGAATAAACGCGTCTTCGGCTTCGTAATAATGATTGTCGGCATCGAACGCCGCGAATGCCAGCTCGGGCGTGGAAGTCATGGCTTCACTGTAGAAGCCGAGTTCATGGGGCCCCGCATTGCGATTCGGTCAGCATCGAAATGCCCGGTTTCGTTGATCGAACGAATCGCCGGGCCATGCTCACCGACCCGCACGCGAGTTATCGAGGCGTAGTCGACCGAAACGTGAAACGAAGGTCGATCCTCGCCGCTGATCGCACTCAATATCGCCCGGATGGTTCCGCCGTGGCAGCCCACTACGACACACTCTCCTCGAGGACTTTCGACAAGCTCGTCCCACGCGCCGCGTACTCGCGCTTGGAAAACTTCGGGCTGGTCGTACCCGATCTCGTCCCATTGGCCGGCAACGATCTTGTCCCATAGTTCCCCGCCCTCGGTCGGGAGGAGATCGGTCGGCACATATACGCTCGAGTTGCGGTCGATTTCGTCGAGGTCGGCGACGACCTCAAACTCCAGCCCGGACGACTCAACCAGCGGAGCCAGAGTTTGCTGGGCGCGCCTTTTGGGACTGGCGATGATGGCGTCAACCGGTTCGTGAACCAACCACCGCGAAACGCGCTCGGACTGCCACTCCCCGTATTCGTCGAGGGTGGGGTCGGCGATGCCGGACACTCGACGTTCGATTTGGGGGCGACCGTGTCGCACCAAGATGATGTCCATCGCGCTGCCTAGAGGGTATTGAGCGCTGCCAAAAGGGTTAGACAGGCTGACCAAAACGGGAGTGGGCCCGGTCCACGTTCGCCGCCGACCGGGCCCCAGTTTCCCTGGAGGGGGATCGGGAGCCAGCAGCTCCCGAGCTTGGCGTTTCGCGGCCCTGCACCCGTGAAATACCTAACCCAAGGCGACCTTAGCTCAAATAGTCACCTCATTACCATTCACGTGGCTAAAAAACCGACACGAAATCGCAATGTGGGCCGATTTGGGCACTTAGAAGGTAGTGACGCCCCATGGAAATCGGTGAGATTTACCGACTTTGGTTCCTGCGAAGGCTTCTTGCACGTTTCGATATCGCGACAGCGAGGTCAGAAACGACAGCGTTGGCGCGATCGCCGCGATTTCGCCGAGATCGAGTCGCCGCAACGCATCGGCGGGACGTTCCCACCAGACATCAACCAACTCTTCGTTGTCGCACACCGGATCGCCCGAAAGGTAACGAGCCAAGAAGAAATGAGTGTCGTATCTGCGAGGCGAATCTTCGGGTGTGACCCAATGCCCAACATGGACAAAATCACGCCCATCAATCGAGTTATCCACAAGCTCCAGACCCACTTCTTCTCTGGTCTCACGCAACGCCGCAAGCAGGTGAGCGGCGGCTTGGTCGCGGTCAAGCCCGGGAGCTTCGGCATTCTTGATGAGTTTGGGGCCATCGGCAAAATCTTGCGGGTCGACGCCGCCACCCGGGTAAACAATCAGCCCGCCGACGAATGTCGACCCGGGCCGACGAAGTCCGATCAGGACATGTAGGTCGGGCCGGTCGTCGATGATCACCATCGATGCCGCCGCAAGCGCGGGAACGCTCACGTGTCGAAGTACTCCCCGGCGTTCACCAACAGCCGCTGACCGGTCACCATGCGGGCGCGGTCCGACAAGAAGAACATCACTGCTTCGGCAACGTCGTCATCATGGGGCATTTCGCCCAGCGCCATACCAGCGGCAATCTCGTCTCGGACCGCTTCGACCGTGATCTTGCGTTCGCCCGCCTGCCACTGGCAATACATCTCGACGTTTGGCCCCCACATCCACGTTGGGACGACCGTATTGACCCGGATCTTGTCGGGGCCGAGATCTATCGCAAGATCACGGGCCACCCCGAGCAAAGCCGCTTTGGATGGACCGTAGGGACCTTGAGGAATCGGGTTGGGCTTGAGCGAAGACTGCGAGCCGATCAAAACCACCGAGCCTCCTCCCCGCGCCTTGAGGGCCGGAGCCGCGGCTCTCACCAACTGCGTCGGGCCCAACACGTTCACCGCCAGCACGTTCAGCGCAGTGTCGAAGTCGGTGTCGAGCAGTTTGCCCATGATGGCGTCGTAGGCGGCAACGCTCACCACGCCGTCGATACCCCCAAAACGTTGCACCGCCGCAGCTACCGCGGTATCGATCGTTTCGGCGTCGGTGATATCGGCCGTGACGGCGAGGCTGCGCTGACCTCCCGGGTCGAGTTCGTCAACCTGGGCCGACAACCGCTGCTCGTTGCGAGCAACGGCTACGACCGACGCTCCGTCTCGAAGCGCGGCCGCCATGCACGCTCCTCCCAGTCCCGGACCTACACCAGATATCAGAATCGTCTTGTTCTGCAGCATTGAGTCAGCCTGTCACGCCGCTACGGCCGTGCCCAGTTGATCGCCACGGGGGTGTCGGCGCACTCGGTGTTGAGAGTCCGCGCCGGATCGGCCACGAAGTCCTGCACGATCGAGGCAATGCATTCGTTACCGAACCAAATTCCGTGGGAGCGACCAGCCTGAACAACTTGGGTTGAGGCCGAAAGTGTGGCGGCGGCTGCGGCGGCGTACGACGGCGGGGTGATCGGATCGAGCGAACCTGACAGCAATAGAGCGGCGACATCAGAAGATACGGCGGTGCCGGCAATTTCGTAGGCCTCGTCTTGATCCCACGCCGCGCAAGATTCTTCGAGCGGTCCGGCTTGCAGCGCGGCAACGAAGGCGCCCAACTCGTCCGGGACCGAATCATCGGCAAAGGGCAGACGGTCGTGACAGGTGACCGCAAAATAGGTGGCCTCGTCGTTGGCCGAATAGGAGGCGGCAGTGATGCGCGACCCGAGGGCGACCAACGTCTTCGCCGCCGATGGGTCACCGTCGTCCAGAGCCCCCAGAAGACTCGGCAAATATCTGATCTGAGCTTCGCTGTAGAGCATGAGGAACACAAACTCGGCGAGGCGAACGCCGTCGAGACGAACGCTGATGGCCTCGCCGAAACCGGTCTCGTTGGCTCCGAGGTCGACCGTGAGCGGCTCGGCGTCCAGCCGTAGAACCAACGAGTCGAGAGTGGCCGAGAAGTCATCGATATAAGAACGGCAGATCTCGCTCGAGGCACACGCCGCCGCCACCGCATCGACCGACGCTTGACCCGAGAACATGACCCCAGTCTCAACATCGAGGTCGGGCGGGTACACGCCGTCGAGCACAACGCCGACCAGACCGGTGGGCGGTTGGCGCAACAGTTCGAGTCCGATGGTCGTTCCGTAGGAAACGCCGTAGGCCACCCAGCGGGCGTAGCCGAGTCCGGCCATTACCGCGCCAACGTCGGCCGCGTGATTTTGAGTAGTCGTGGCGTCGAGCAAGGCATTGTCAACAAAACGGCCCGCACACGCATCGAACGCTTCGCCGGTGAGAGTCGCGGCTTCGTCGGCGCCCGATTCGAGAATGGTGGGCAACACCAAATCGAACTCATCGCAGTTGAAGTCGGACTCGGCGAAACCTGTGCCCCGTTGATCGATAAAGACTTGGGTGAATGCTTGCTGAGGAAACCATGCCGCCATGTCAGTGCTCGCCCCGCCGGGGCCGCCTTGCAAGACCGCAACTGGGGTCACGAAGCCGTCGTCATAGCCGGGCACCGCGGTGATCGAGATCGTGGTCTTCGCATCCGGGTCGGTGTGTGAGTCGAGCGCCACGGTGGCGATGCCGCACGACACCCCCTCTCGATCGAGCGACGAAGGGCACACAACCTGCTCGATCTCGGCCGCCACAACCGGTGTGGCACTGGTCTCGGCCGGGCCAGCCGGCGGCGTGGTGATCAGTGGTGCGGTTGCGGGTTCGTCAACCAAACCGCAGCCGGCGGCTACCACCGCGAACACGATTGCCGACGCGACAACGCGTCTTGTTACCAAAGCTGATCGGTGTATGTGTCGGTCCCGACAATGGTAGGGACGAACGGCGCCGCGAACGAAACCGTTCCTTTCCCGCTGGCCGCTACCGCGTCGGCATAAGCCCTGAAACGATCCCACTCAGCTTGTGGTTGGCGGTCGAGGAAGAACATTTGCAGCTGCCGTTCGGGAGGACCGGCGGGCATACCCAAGTCCATCGGTGCGTTCTCGGTTCCCTCCCCCATTGCCACGTATCGCCACGACACCATGCTGGCCACTCCCGAATCCTTAAGTAGGTCGGGAACAGCCACGTCGGCCAAGTAGGCATCAAACTCTTCGGGATCGACTCCCTCGGCCGGGTCAACGGCAACGACCGCGAGTCCCGCGTAGTTGTGATCGAGAGCCAGTTCGACCGGCACCGGATCGTCGTCGCGGTATTGCGATGTCGGCTGCTCGAGCAGCACGGTGTGGGCGTGTTGACGTTCCATGAACCCTCGTTGAGCCTTGTACAGCTCCACCACTTGCTCGCCGGCCCACTTGAAGTGCGCACCGTGCTTGCCTTCGAGAATCCAGTAGGTGGCCAGATACGAGCCCTTGTCAACCGGTGAGGCCACTGGCGTATCGCCGGCAGGGAAGCGCAGGTCTTTTAGCTCGCGGGTCGCCACCCAACGCTTCCCGGCAAACAGCCACGGCCCGATCATGCAACCGGCGTAGAAATGATCACGTTCGTACCAGCGGTTGTAGGCCACCTCGTGACCCTTGCTCGGGTCGACGAGGGTAAACAACGCGCTGCCGACCTTAATGGGATAGTCGTTCATCAGAGTCAGGAGTCGAAGACGATTCGGCCGATCCAGTCGGCGACCAGAGCCGGCTTCGGCCCATCCTCGATCTCCACGGTGATCGTGCGGGTGGTGTTGATCGCCGAGCCTTTCAGCTCAACGGATTTGACGAGTGAGTGAGCCCGAACTCGTTTGCCCGAGTTGACCGGATTGATGAACCGGACTTTGTCGAATCCGTAGTTGATGCCCATCAAGATTCCGTCGAGGGGTGCGATGTCACTCGATATCGAGGTGGTGAGATGAGTCAGCATCGACAGCGTCAGGAAACCGTGGGCGATCGTGCCACTGAACGGTGTTTCGGTCACGGCCCTTTCGGGGTTGACGTGAATGAACTGGTGGTCGACGGTGCAGTCGGCGAATTGATCGATCTGGGCTTGGGTTACTTCGAACCAGTCGCCGAATCCTTCGTCGTTGCCTTCGTTGGCGCTGAGTATCTCGAAAGCCGCAGCCGCGTTGCTCATCAACACTTCTCCTCTGTTGGTGTTGATGCGACTCTAGGCCAGCGGCACCGAAGCAAGCAGAGCCGACACCAGCATTTCGGCGGCCGGATCGAGCGCAGTACCGACCCGAGTGGCCACAACCAGGTTCCGTTGGGCGATGACCTTTCCGGGGCCAAGCTCGGGGCCAGCCTGCACTACCGGCAAAACCGTTGAGCCAACTCCGAGCGAAACCATGGTGCGCAGAACCTCGGGTTGGTTCGACTCGGCAACTATTTCCGCCGGCGCACCGAGGTGGTGAAGAGCATCGTCGATGACCTTTCGGGTGTGAGAGCCAACCGAAAACAACACCCACGGTCCCCAGTCGTCTACACGGCGGGCCAGCTGGCCGGTCGGGGTGAACACGGCAAGCTCCTCAGACATCAGCGAGGTTGTCTCGATACCGGGGCGGGCAGTTGACGGTTCGACACACACCGCAAGGTGGATCTCGCCGGCTTCGAGTTCGTCGAGCAGCCGACTCGATGGCGCGACCCTCAGCCGCAGATCGAGTTCGGGTTGCTCGGCGCGAAAACTGCGAAGCAGATCACGAAAGTGACCGACCGCGGCGGCATCGATCATCCCGACGCGAAGCTGCCCCGACCGGCCGGAGCGGGTGCGCTCGACCCACTCGGCTAGGTCGCCGGTCAGAGACACGACCTGGCGGGCGTGGGCGAGAACCGGCGCCACAACCGGTCTGAGGACCCGCCGTCGGCCTTCGCGATCAAACAGCGGCAACCCGACTCGGCGCTCCAGCTCGGCCAACCCTTGCGAGAGCGCAGAGGCCGACACGCCAACGCGGGCCGCAGCATCGGCCCAGCTCGGCTCTTCGGTGACAGCCACGAGGTACTCGAGTTGGCGAATCGAAAGATCGGGAAGCACTGACCGCACCCGCTCACGATAGTACCCCGCGCTCGATACTTCAGTCTTACTTATCTTTTTATGTGATCCCATCAGGGTTGCTTATGCTTGCCGGTATGACTGCTCGTGACATTGCTCCCGCCACCGGCCGCCTTGGTGTTCTTACGCCTGGGCTCGGCGCCGTGGCCTCCACTTTCATCGCCGGGGTGCTCAGCGCCCGCAAGGCTGGTCAACCGCCGCTCGGCTCGGTTAGCCAGATGGCTCACATCCGTCTTGGTACTCGCGAGGAGGGTCGCAATCCGCTGATCCGTGACTTCGCTCCGCTGGCCAGCCTTGACGACATCGTGTTCGGCGGCTGGGATCCGATCTCGGCTAACGCTCTCGAAGCAGCTCGTACTTGTGGCGTGCTCGAGGAGAAGGATCTCGCTCCGATTTCTCAGGAGCTCGAGGGTGTTGTGGCGATGGACGCGGTGTTCGATCAGAAGTGGGTGAGCCGTCTCGACGGGACCCGCGTCAAGACCGAAACCAACAAGTGGGATCAGGCAATGGCCCTGATGGCCGATATCGAGAACTTCCGCATCGAGAACGAGTGCGACCGGTTGGTGATGGTTTGGTGTGGTTCGACCGAGGCGTTCCAGGAAGCTTCGGCGGTGCACGATTCTGTGGCCGCGTTCGAGCAGGGCCTCAAGGACAACGACGACAACATTTCGCCGTCGCAGATCTATGTGTATGCGGCTTTGCAGAGCGATGTTCCGTTCGCTAACGGCGCTCCGAACCTTTCGACGGATCTGCCTTGCATGATGGAGTTGGCGAAGACCCGCGGCGTGCCGATTGTCGGTAAGGATTTCAAGACCGGCCAGACTTTGGTGAAGACGTTGATCGCTCCGGGTTTGAAGGCCCGCATGCTTGGTTTGCGGGGCTGGTATTCGACCAACATTCTCGGTAACCGTGACGGCGAGGTGCTTGATGCGCCTGAGAATTTCAAGACGAAGGAAGAGTCGAAGCTCGGCGTGCTTCACAAGATTCTCGAGCCGGATGTGTACCCGGAGCTGTACGGCAATGTCGACCATGTGGTGCGGATCAACTATTACCCGCCCCGTGGCGATAACAAAGAGGGTTGGGATGCCGTCGACATCTTCGGGTGGATGGGTTACCCGATGCAGATCAAGATCGATTTCTTGTGCCGTGATTCGATTTTGGCGGCGCCGATTGTTCTGGATCTTGCTTTGTTCATGGATCTTGCGATGCGGGCCGGCGAGTCGGGTGTCCAAGAGTGGTTGAGCTTCTATTTGAAGGCGCCGCAGTCTGCAGGCGACGCCGCCGCGGAGCAGGATTTGTTCATTCAGCAAACCAAGTTGAAGAACACGCTGCGCCAGTGGATGGGCGAACCCGCCGTCACGCACAGCGAGGCTGGCTAGCCCAGCCGACCCAACAAAACCGAGGCTGGCTAGCCCAGCGGGTCGGCTGTCCAGACTTTGGGGTAGAGGTCACCGCTGACTTGGTCGCCGGGGCGGAGTCCGGCTTTGGTCATTACGTCGGTGTGGTCGGGGTCCATGCCTTCGGGTCGAAAGTTGATTCGTACGTCGTCGCCGAGCCATTGCGTGTTGAAGACTCGTAGGTCGCGGTCGTCGCGGAGCAGGCCGGATCCGCCGTGGATTACGCGGGCGTTGAAGATGGCTACGTCGCCGGGTTCCATGTCCCAGCTGAGGATGTCGTATTGCTCGCGGTTGGCTTCGATGTCGGGGAGCGGCGTGGCGTCGGTGTTGTCAAACGTGACTTGGTCGCGCGGGTCGGTGGTGAGCGCTCCGAAGTTGGTTTGGGCGAATCGTTGGGTCCAGCGGTGTGATCCTTTTACGAATTCGAGGGCGCTGCGTTTTTCTACTGGGACGAGCGGCATCCAGCATGATGATGTGTCGAATCCTTCGACGGACCAGTAGGGCTCGTCTTGGTGAAATGGGGTTCGAAATTGGCTGCCGGTTGTTCGGGTGAAGATGGCGTCGAAGAAGAAGTTGACGCCGGTGACTCCCATGACCCGGCCGGCGAGTTCGGCCATCGGCGAGTTGAGGACGAAGTCTCGGTATTGGGGGTTGTAGCGCCATACTTGGCTGTCGTAGAAGGTGACGTGTCCGTGTTGGTCGCGGTTCCAGATTCGGCCGCGTTCGGATGGGTTGGCGATGTTGTGGTCGATGCCGGCGCGTAGCGTTTCGATCCATTCGTGGCCGACGGCTTGGCGTAGGCACACGACGCCGTCGGTTCGGTAGTCGTCGATGATTTGGCGGGTGACGATTTGGGATGGCGCGGCAGCCGCGTTGGTCATGCGCGCAATCTAGTTACTGCGATTTGCGGTGTCTATCGATCTCGGAGAGCACGTCGAGCCATGATTGGGATTGGGCGCTTATGACCGAGAAATGGTCGGCGTACTCGTATTCGATGTAGACGAGTTGGTCTCCGGCGGCGTCGCGGTAGCGGGCTGATTGGTTGGCGGGGACGGTGGTGTCGAATCCGCCTTGCACGATCATTTGCGGCACTTCGATGGGTAGGAGCCTCATCGGGTCGGCGGCGGCGTAGGCGTCGGGGAGTTGTTGGGGCGTTCCGCCCATGAAGGCAACGACGGCTCCGTTGCCGAGTCCTAGTGATCCATCGAAGTCGGTTACGGGCGCTTGCCCGACTACGAGCATCGGGGTGACTGTTGGGTTGTAGTTCTTGGAGAGTCGGTTTCGTTGGCCGGCCCACAGGGCGAGGTGGCCTCCGGCGCTGTGGCCGACGACGGTTACTTGGTCGAGGTTGAGCGGGGCGTCGATGCGGGCCAGCATGTTGATTGCCGCGGAGATGTCTTGGAGGGTGCCGGGGTATCCGCCGCCTTCGTCGCCGAGTCGCCGGTATTCGACGTTCCACGTGGCGAAGCCTCGTTGGCGGGCATCGTCGGCTTGGGGTACGGCGAGGGTGAGGTCGTAGGCGTTCTTCCAGAATCCTCCGTGGATGAACACGATTACGGGGAATGGTCCTTCGCCGTCGGGAAGTTTCATGACCCCGAATTGTTGGGGTGCGTCGCCGTAGAAGACGACGTCGCCAACCGGTATTTGGACTTTTGGTTCAGCCATGTCGGCTCGTCCGCATGATGCGATGATGGCTGCCGCGGCGAGTGCGGCCATCAGTTGCCATGGCGACCGGGTCCGGCGCATTCACGGTTCCGGGTGGTCGAGTTCGAGCACACCGGCTGCGAGTAGTTCGTCGATCTCGTCGTCGTCGTAGCCGGTTTCTTTGGCTACTTCGCGGGTGTGAGCGCCAAGGCCGGGGGCGGGACGGATGTCGGGTCCGTCCATTCCGGTTGCCTGGAAAGCTGGCCCTTCGAAAGTCATTTTGCCAATGGGCGGCTGGTCGAGTTCGACGACGAATCCTCGAGCCCGCAGGTGTGCGTCGTGGTATTGACCTTCGCTGTTGAGCATCGGTCCGGCCGGCACCCCTTCGGTGAGGCAGGCGTCGACCACATAGGCAACGCTGTGCACTCCTGTCCACGCGCTGATTAGTGCGTCGATCTCGTTCTCTCGTTCGCGTCGTCCCGCGACGACGGCGAACTCGTCGGTCATGGCCCATTCGGGCGAGCCCATGGCCTCGGCTAGTCCTCGCCAGTCCCGATCGTTGCGGGTGCAGATTGCTACCCAGTTATCGCCGTCGACACATTGGTAGAGGCCCCACGGGGTGCCGCGGTCGTTGTGGTTGCCGCGGGCAACAACCGAGCCCGGGTCGAGCGATTCTTTGGCGAGAAGGTCGGCCATCACGTTGATGACTTGTTCGACTTGGCACACCTCGACGTGGATGCCCTGATCGCCGTGAAGTTTGCGTCCGAGAACTCCGGCTAGGGCGGCTACGGCACCGGTTCGGCCGGCGAAGTGGTCGGGGAATATTGACATGCTGCCGGCGGGGGCGTCGTCCCCTTCGTAGTTCCAGAGGTGGGTCATGCCGCCGGTGACTTGGGTGTTGGGGCCGTAGCCGGACCATGTGGCCCATGGACCTCGCGAGCCCATTAGTTGGCTCGACATCATGGTGAGGGCGGGGTTCTCGGCGTGCAGGTCGGCGAACCCCAAGCCCATCGAGTCCATGATGCCAGTCGAGTTGTTCTCGATGGCGATGTCGGCGCGGCGGGCCATACGGCGTAGGAACTTTGCGCCTTCGGGAGACTTGGCATCGACGCCAACACTTCGTTTGCTGCGACTTGACGTGGCGAATGAGGGCGACATTTCTCCTCCCAACACCACTCGGATGAAGTCGGGGTAGGAGCGCGACTCGATTTTGACGACGTCGGCGCCGTATTCGGCGAGCAGGCGTGATGCTTCGACACCGACGCCGCCATGACCGAAGTCCATGACTTTGAGTTCGGCGAGTGGCCGCCCTGATGGCGTCGATTCGGGGGCGGGCCGGGGGTCGCCGAGCGAGGCGAATACGGTTTTGGTGTCCTGACCGGGCACGGCCGGCGGCGGGCCGGTTGGACCGATACGAGCACCGTTGATTTCGAAGAATCCCGAGGCCAGCGACATCGTGGATGTGCCGCCGTCGAGTTTGACTTGGTCGAAGCTTCCCCGGGCTTCGAAGTGAGGGTTGGCAAGCACGTCGGAAGGTTTGAGAATCGGCGTGCATACGATCCCGCGGTCTTGGCACTGTTCGGAAACTTCGAGCATCGTCATGGTCGAGAACAGCTCGGTATACAGCGGGTTGAGAATGGCGTCGGCGATCCCGAATCGGCCCATGAACGTCTCGTATTCGGGTTCTTGCAGATAGTCGGGTTCGCCCAACCAGGCCCGCATTGCTTTCCAGTGCCGAGGGGCGATGATCACGAGGCGCACGTAGCCGTCGAGGCAGGGCAGGATCGTGTAGACGGGTCCGGGACCGATGCGACTGTCGAGCGATGGCGAACCAGCATCAAGCGAACGGGTCCAGTTCGACAACGACCAGTCGGCGATTTGTGCGCAGGCTTCGTTGACCGACAAGTCGATGAGTTGCCCGGCACCGGTTTCGATCTGTTGCAGCAGCGCGCATTCGATGGCGAACACGCCGTGCATGCTGGCGGTGTCGTCGGCAACGTTTCCTGGTGGTAGTAACGGTTCGCGATCCGCCGCACCGGCCTTGAACGCCATGCCGCCGGTGGCGTCGAGCACCGCGTTGGGCACATCTCGGCCGGCGTAGGGGCCGGTGCGGCCGTAGGCGGTTATCGAGGTCACGATCAGATGGGGATGTCGTTTGGCGATGGTCTCGGGGCTCAACGAATCGTCTCGGGTGCCGGGTTCGGCCGAATCGATGAGCACGTCGCTGTGCGCGAGCAGTTCCTCGAAACGCTCGACGTCTTTGGTGATGCTCAGGTCGAGCCCAACGCTTAGTTTCCCGGCGTTACGGAACGTGAAGAACAACGAGTGGTCGCCAACCAGCGGAGGCAACGACCGAGAGTCCGAACCGTTGGGCGGCTCAACTCGTATGACCTCGGCGCCGAGGTCGCTCAGGAGTCGCCCGCACAACTCCCCTCGCTCGACGGCAAGATCAACAACACGAATTCCCGACAAGGGCCGATGCTTCATTGCCGCAGTGTGACACGACGGCTTGGTCGCCGCACGACAAACCCGTCGCGGCGACTAGCCGTCGAGCTCGGTTCCGTAGATGCCGACGAAGCTGACCATCTCACCGGGATAGCCACCCAGGTTGTGGGTGAGGCCCAATGTGCGGTCCGACTTCGGGATGGTGCGATCAGGGGGCGCCTGCCCGCGAAGTTGCAACCACACTTCATAAAGCATTCGGAGTCCCGAAGCCCCGACCGGATGGCCGAACGATTTGAGACCACCGTCGGGGTTTACCGGCAGTCGACCGTCGAGGGCGAACGCCCCGTCGAGCACGTCGCGCCAAGCCTCCCCCCGATCAGAGAATCCGAGGTCTTCCATCAATACGAGCTCAGTGGGGGTGAAACAATCGTGAACTTCGGCCAACGCAATTTCGGCTTTGGGATCGCGGACCCCGGCCTGAGCGTAAGCGTCGTCGGCCGCCCACTTGCACTCCGAAAGAGTCGTGTAGTCGTAGTCGGGGTCGAGGGACCCGGCACCGGTCCCCGCCACAAACGACAACGCCTTGATGTACAGCGGATTCGAACAGTACTTGTGGGCATCTTCAACGCGGCACATGATGACCGCCGCGGCTCCGTCAGCAACCCCGGCGCAATCAAAGACACTCAGCCGACCGGCGACCGCGGCCATCTGACAGATCTGTTCGGCCGACGTTTCGCGCCGGAACTGAGCCAACGGGTTGCGGGCCCCGTTGTAATGATTCTTCTCAGCGATCTTGGCAACGGCATAACGAATCTCGTCCTCATCAACGCCGTACCTTTCGGCGTAGGCCGGCAAGATGAGACTGAACATCCCGGCCGCGGTGAGCGTGCGTTGAGTGCCATCGGTTGGGATCGGGAACGCGTTAAGTCCTTGATAGCCCCCGTCCTTGACCTTCTCGGCCCCCAACGCCATCACGACGTCGTAGGCCCCCGACGCCACCGCGTACGCCGCTTGGCGCATAGCTTCGGACCCCGTCGCGCAGTAGTTCTCGACCCGACTGATCGGCTTGCCATGAATCTTCAACGGCCCGCCCATCGCCAGCCCCGATGCCGCCGACTGCGACGTGCCGAACCAGAACGCATCAATGTCGGTCTGAGCCACCCCCGCCGAAGCGTACGTGCTGAGGGCCGCGTCGATGATCAGATCGTCGAGCGACTTGTCCCAATGCTCGGCAAACGGGGTACACCCGACGCCGATGATCGCGACCTGGTCTTTGATGCCGTGAGATCCCATCAGGCTTCTCCCTCGCTGGTCGGCTTTACTTTCCAAAAATAGTTGTGGATCTCGTCGCTGGTGAACAACCGGCGAAAGGTCGGCGCTACCCGGTCGCCGACCTTGACCTCGTCGGGATCGACGTCCGTCAGTTCGAGCGGCGCGCGGCCGCCGCCATCAAAGTCCACCACCGCGAATACCACCGGAGGGCTCGGCGAATACACCAGCTTGTCGATCGTGAAGCTCACGATCGTGCCGCCCCTATTGGCCATCGGCACCAGTTCCATGTCATCAACCGCGCCACCTTTTTCCGACACCCTCGCCGGCGGGAGATGAATCATCCCCGTCGAGCGGTCGCGAGACCCGACGAACCCAAACTTCCAGTCGTCACTACGATGAGCAGCCGCCGCCGATGGTCGATTGGGGGCCGGCCGGTTGGGGGGCTCGACAGCCACCATGCCGCGCCACGACAAGTACTTGCCGTAGCTCACCGCCGCCCCGGTCGATGCTGCGGTTTGGCCCCTGAGCGCCACTGCTGGTTCGTAGCCAACCAGCGCATCAGTGGTCCTCACGATCACCACTTCGACGCCGTCGGCCAGCATCACGACCGCGATGGTCTGACCCGGTTCGGCCTGCTCGATCGTCCCGGCCAGCAGCATCAGCGGGTGGGCCGTGCCGGTGTTGCCAACCGTTGCCGATAAATCGTCGATCAGATGCTCGGCCGCGGCCCCGAAGGCCTTGATGCCTCGTTTGATGGCGCGACCGTGAAGGCCGGCCACCGCAAGGTGGTCGATGTCAGTATCAGCAAGATCGGCGGCAGCGAGCGCGGCCGACCATGCCTCTTTCATCAAAGGGGCGTAGGCAACTTCGCCGAATCGCTCCTCCCACGTGCGAGACCGCTCACCGCCTGGCACTCTCCATCGCTCCAAGAACTCGTCGGTAGCTATACCGGACCCGAGGTACTCGGCGATCACATCTCCAGCGGAGTCGTCGCCGATCAGGAGCGCCGCGGCGCCATCGCCACCGGCGGATTCGTCGGCCGAAGTGGCCATGCCGTCGCGAACATCAGCAGCGACCACCAGCGTGGTGCCACCGCTCGTCAGCGCGGTCCGCATCGCGCCGACACCGGAACGGATCGCCCCACCCAGATCAAGCGCACCGACCGACGATGGCAGGCCCATCGCGGCATGGATCGCGGTGGCATTGGTTTTCTCGAGATACGCGGGGGTTGATGTCGAAAACCACAGCGCCTCCGGGACACACCCTGGAGTCCCGCTCACCGCTCGTCTAGCGGCCTCGAACCCCATCGTGGTGGTGTCCTCGTCGTAGGACGCAACGCTGCGAGTACCTTGTCCCCCGCCCTTGCCGAAAAGCGTCGACACCTCACGTCGATCGAGCCGCCAATGCGGAACGTATGTACCGGTGGCGATAACGCCTCGCATATCTCTCCTGAAGCCGGGAACAACGGGTAACCCTACTGGGTCTACCCGATGGGCAAGAATGCCAACATGACTGACGGCATCGACCTCAACGGACCGCGTGGCGAAGAAACCACCGAATTACTTCAAACGCTGATTCGTAATCAGTGCGTCAACGACGGAACCGAATCGTCCGGCCAGGAAATCCGGAACGCCGACGTGCTTGCGAACTATCTCGAGGGCGCCGGCATCGAAGTTCAGCGCTATCACGCGGCGCCAGGTCGCACCTCTCTCGTGGGTCGCATTGCCGGCACCGATCCCGACGCCCCGAGTCTGTGTCTCAACGGTCACACCGACGTGGTTCCGGTGTCGCCTGATGGGTGGGAGCACGACCCGTTCGGCGGCGAGATCATCAACGGCGAAATCTGGGGACGTGGTGCAGTCGACATGCTGAACCTGACCGCGTCGATGGCGGTCGTGACCCGCTCGGTCGCCCGCGCCGCGACAAGGCTGCGCGGCGATCTGGTGTTCTTTGCCGTCGCCGACGAAGAAGCCGGATCGGCCTATGGCGCTCGGTGGATGGGCGAACATCACCCCGAGGCGATAACCACCGACTATCTCCTAACCGAAAACGGCGGGTTGCACGCCGGGACCAGCGAGAACCCGACCATCAACATGGTCGTCGGCGAAAAAGGAATCGCCTGGCGCCGACTTCGCGTCAAGGGTGTGCCCGGACACGGCTCGCGTCCGTATCGGTCCGACAACGCGTTGGTCAAAGCCGCGGCAATCGTGCAACGAATCGCCGACTACCAACCCGGGCCTCGGTTCCACGAGTTCTGGCGGCCCCAGGTAGACGCCATGGGACTCGATGACGAGATGCGGGCGATCCTTCTCGACGACCAAGCCCTCGATACCGCGCTCGCCGCGCTGCCCAACGCTTCGATGGCCGGGCATCTTCATGCGTGCACCCACACGACCTTTTCCCCCAACGTTGCGGCCAGTCAGACCAAGACCAACGTCATTCCCGATGTGGTCGACATCGACGTCGACATTCGCACCCTGCCGGGCGAAGGACCCGACGAAGTCGACGCTCACTTACGAGCCGCGCTGGGCGACCTCTACGATCAGATTGATGTCAGTGTGATCCTTGAAGAGCCATCGACCAGCAGCCGCATCGACACGCCGCTGTGGGACTCCCTTCAAAAAGCAGTCAGCAACCCGTTCCCCAACAGTCGGGTGTCGCCGTCCCTCAGCGTTGGGTTCACCGACGCCCGCGTTCATCGCGAGCTTGGCGCTATCGCCTACGGCGCTGGTCTGCTCAGCCCCAACCTTTCCGGCGCCGAGTTCCGGTCCCGGTTCCACGGTCACAACGAGCGCATCGACCTCGAATCGATCGACCTCACCACCCGCTTCTACCACGACATAGTCACCGACCTCCTCGCCTGATTGTTGGATTTGTGCACCGATTCCGGTGCTATAGCACCGAGAACGGTGCAGAAATCCAACTCAATAGCCGGTGGCGAGGGCGACGAGGGCTCTGGGGTCGGCCGCGCCGGCCAGCGCTCCATGCGGTGACACCTCAATCACGTGAGCATGACCAAACTCGCCGTGTGACGCCGTACCAAGCGAATGCCCGCGCTCGCTGAGTCCGGCCCCGACCGACGCCGCAACATGTTCCTCGAGTTCGACACGTCTACCGGTCGCAGCGTCCCATGTATCAAACCCGGTGGTCGGATCCTGGCCTATCCGCCACCGTCCCTGCCCCACGGCGCGGCCAGGATCTTTGCCATGCAGGAGAGTTGCGGCGAGGAGCTGGAGCACTACCTGAGGTTGAGCATCGCCGCCCATCGTGCCCAGCACCGAACGCAGCGACCCATCAAGATGGGTGACCAGCGCGGGAGCAAGGGTATGGGGAGGCCGGCGACGCGGCCCGTACTCGGCGGGATGATCGGGAGCGAGGGTGAACCCGAGACCACGATCTTGAAGGAAAATGCCGCTCGAACCCGCCACAAGGTTCGAACCGAACCCGCTGGCGTTCGAGTTGATCAACGAGACCCCCATCCCGTTGCTGTCGACGACACACAGGTAGGTAGTGCCTCCCGCTGATGCCGGTGAGGTCAAAGCTCCGGCCCGGTCGGGGTCGATCGCGGCTCGCCGACTCGCAACCAGCGAAGGGGCGAGGAGTTCGTCGGGGTCGGCGCCTTCGAACAGCACGTCTGGGCGGTCGTGACCAGCCTGAATCGCCGACTCGATCAAGAGATGAACACCGCGAGGGTCGTCTCCGACTTCGAACCCGTCAGCAATCGCCGCGCCTAAAATCGATAGATACCCCTGGCTCGTTGGCGGGACTGTCCAGAGCCGATGCCCAAAGGCGTCAACGGAGATGGGCATCACCCAACGAGCCTGAGTCTCGTCAAGATCCGAAGAGGCGAACTCTGCGCTGCCGACCAGGAGAAGGCCTTCGCCGAATTCGCCGCCATAAAACCCAGCTCGACCTTGCGATGCGATTGCCCTCAACGCTCGCGCCGACCCTGGCCTCGTCAGCGGGTCCCCGGTTTTGGCCGAAGCCGGCAACTCGTTGTGTTCGACACCTGCGACTCGTGCCAGCGAGGCCGACAGCAACGGATGAGTCGGGAACCCGCCCTCGGCCAGGGCGATAGCACCCGCGAACACATCGGAGAGCGGTAAGCGTCCGAACCGATCGTGCAGCAAAAGCCAGCCGTCAACACAACCTGGCATTGTCACGGCTCGAATGTCGCCTTTGAGCGGAATAGAGGTGAGACCTTCGGCTCGCGCCTGCTCGGCATCGGCGAGCGAGCCAGCCATACCCGACGCATCGACCGCCACCGGCGGACCTTCCTCGCTATGCACCAATGCCCAGAGGTCACCACCCATACCGCAAGCGCTCGGACAAGTGACCGACAAAACCGCGTTGGCCCCGATCGCCGCGTCCACCGCCGATCCGCCTTTTTGCAGAAGTTCGATCCCCACCTGGGTCGCGAGGTGATCGATGGTCGACACCATCGCATGGGGCGCATAACGGGTAACGACTGGATGCAGCATGCCCCCAGTCTCGCGCTCGCAAGCCGCGCCGTTGGATTTGTGCACCGAACTCGGTGCGATAGCACCGGTTTCGGTGCACAAATCCAACTACGAGCGCATCGACCTTATTCGGCGGCGGGCTACCTCGAGGTCGGAGGGGTTGGTTACGCCGATCCAGGGTTCGCTAGTGGGGACGACGCTCACGGTGAGCTCGCCCGAGTGCATCAAGTCATTGACAACCGACGGCAACAAGAACTCGGTCTTGGGTTCGTGACCGTGTTCGGCATAGAACGAGTCGAACCCGGTTTTGAGCTCATCCATCAGCCGCGGCGAAAAGACCCAGCAGTTCATCGACGCGATCGTGTCGTCGTCCAACCGTCCCGCCGGGTCCGTTGCGGTGATGGTCCCATCTGTTTGTCGACCAATCCCGTGGGTCTCGACCAGAGAAACCAGTTCGGAGCCGGCGACCTCGCATATACCGCGGCTGACCTCCCCGATCTCCGGCAACGTCTGATCGAGCCGGAACCCGGCCAGCAGTGCTTGATCGAGAGCCATGCCGTGGGCCGCGTCGGCCAGCAACCGATACGTCGACGCGCCGTAATAGTCGTCGGCGTTGATCACGATGAAGTTGCCGTCGACCTCAGACGCGGCGGCGAGCACCGCGTGGCCCGTCCCCCATGGTTTGTCGCGAGCCGCGCCCAGTTGATCCTGCATCACGTAGACGATCGGCACCGAGTAGCCGCGGCTGTCGATGTGGCGCTCAACGTCGTCGGCTATGTCGGTGCGGATGATCAGCACCACCTTTTGGACCCCCGCGGCAACCGCGTCCTTGATCGCGAAATCCAAGAAGGCTTCGCCTTCGGTGCCGATAATTGCGAGTTGTTTGGTGCCGCCGAATCGGGATCCGAGTCCGGCCGCCATGACGACAAGGGTGAGGCTCACCCTGCCACAGTAGGTCTCACCACTCGATGAGGTCGCGGACGTGGTGGGTTTCGTTGAACGACCGAACCGTGCGTACGCCCGTGCTGCTGGCCCGCACCCGGCTGAGTCCGCAGTAGTCGACCGTCATCGAGAACACGTCGTCGATTCCGAGGATGGTTTTGAGGAACGTGGCGGTCACCATCCCATGACAGAACACGGCAACCTTCTTCGACTTGTTGGAATCGATGACGTGTTGGAAACCGCGCAGAACCTGCTGTTCGAAGGCCTCGTACCCGTCGCTGAAAACAACATCGAGGAGGTTGCCTTCGAAGTAGTGAGCAGTGGCCGGGTCGTCCTTCGACATTTCTTCGACCGGCACATAGCTGGCCGAACGGTGATCTGATTCTTTGAGATCGTCGACTTGTTCGATCTCCAGACCGAGCATCGACGCGAGGGGCTGACCAGTTTGGAAGGCCCGGTTCATGGTGCTCGACACGATGTGATCGATGCCTTCGTCGCGCAAGAATTCGGCGGTGCGTTGAGCCTGCTGTTGACCAGTGTCGGAAAGATGAGGGTCGGCGCTCTCGCCTTCGTCAACGTGTTGTCGCTGCGGTCGGCCGTGCCGAATGATGTAGAGATCCACCGCTGGACCGTATCAACATGTCAGCCCGGACTCACACCCAGACCGGGGATGTCAGGGATCTCGATACGTCCGTTTTCGACCTTGAGCGGCGAAGCGACATCGCGGAAGATCATTGAGGAGGTCGCCAACCCGTGCGCCACTGTCGTTGCCGCGGCCGCGGCGACGTGCGCGGCCTGAGCCACACCGACCGCGCTGTCGACCATCGATGTGATCACCGGGGTGGCGTCGGCTGCTTCGATCAGCCGGCACGCCCGCATGGCCAGATCGGGCCCGCCGATCGCCTGAGGTTTGATCACGAACACCTTGATCGTCTCGTGATCGAGGGCCGCTTGAACCCCATCGAGTGATCGGGCCGATTCGTCGACGGCCAACG
>Ga0114933_10001437_pt1 | contig 26499 bp, 16 predicted proteins | sample 4SBtaG_FD_89691 | JGI IMG/M metagenome (GOLD analysis project Ga0114933, IMG submission 89691) | Deep subsurface microbial communities from Kolumbo volcano to uncover new lineages of life (NeLLi) - 4SBTROV12_W25 metaG | ecosystem: Environmental > Aquatic > Marine > Volcanic | place: Kolumbo... | reverse complement strand
CTCCGGCTACACCGACAACGACTGGGACTGCGACGACGCCGACAGCGGCGAGCCCGTCGTGGCCGACGTCATCAGCGGCAGCACCAGCGGCACCGGTAGCTTCACCGACCCACTGGACACCATCCAGGACGCGGCCGACCGCGCCAGCACCTGCGTCATCGCGCTCCAGGGCACCTACCAGGAGGCATTGGACCTGTCGGGCGCCAGCATCACGATCACCGGCGTCGAAGGCAACGACGTCACCTGGATCGACCCCGGCTACAGCACTTGCAGCGCGGCGACGCTCGCCAGCGGGACCTGCACCACGTACGAGCCCGCGGTCACGGTCGCCGGCGGTACCGGCGCAACCCCGACGCTGCGTGGCTTCACCATCACCGGTGGAACCGGAACGGCGACGCTGACCTCGACGAGCTCGACCTGTGCGGACTCCTCCGCCAGCTACAGCAGCGGCAACACCTGTACGGTCGACATCTACGAGTTCATGGGCGGCGGCGTCTACGTCGACGGCGACGACCCGATCTTCGACGACGTGGTCATCGAGGACAACATGCTGCCGGAGTACGAGCAGTACAAGGTCCCCGGCGGCGACTTCTACCAGATCTGGACCTACAGCTATGGCGGCGGTCTCTACGTGGCCGACGGCAGCGCGACCTTCACCAACTCCGCGATCACGTCGAACTTCGCGGATCAGGGTGGCGGTCTCTACGCGACCAGCAGCTCGACTGTCGACATCAGCACCTCGTACGTCATCGGCAACGAGGCGGCGGATGGCGCGGGCCTGAACCTCGATGACGCGAACGCCAGCCTGACCAACACCGTGCTGTCGTTCAACGACGCCGACACGGACGGTGGCGGCGCCTTCCACGACAACGGCGCCGAGCTGACGCTGACGAACTGCACGACGGCGGGCAACACCTCGTCGACGAGCGGCAGCGCCCGCGGCGACGCCATCTACACCGGCTCGACCGGCGTGGCCTACGTGTACAACTCCGTGGTCCAGGGCGACAGCAGCAACGCCGTCGCGTACAACGCTGGAACCGCGACCGGCTCGTACAACGACTGGTACAACGCGGGCGCCGGCACGACGACCTCGGGCTGGTCCAGTGGTACCGGCGACCTGTCGACGAACCCGAAGTTCAACAACTACAGCAACGACGGGAACATCAACAACGACGACCTGTCGCTCAAGTCCACGTCGCCCTGTGTCGACGCCGGAAACCCGTCTACGTCCTACAACGACGCGGACGGGACCACGAACGACATGGGCGCCTGGGGTGGCCCGGGCTCCGACTGGTAGTCACTCACAGGGCGTGGACCCATCCAGGGTCCACAGCGTAATCGCATTCGGGCCGTCCTCATCGCGCGATGAGGGCGGCCCGAGTCGGTTCAAGAGCGCACGCTCGAGCCGCGGGTAGTCCGAGGTGGGTCCACGTGCCCCCTCCCTCTCATAGGCGGACTGACGGACGATGACGTAGCGGTAGCCCAGGTCGAAGAGGGCGCCGCGTCCCGAGGGCTCGTCGCCACCACGCGTGAAGTCCCCTGCCCCGAGCGCGACCAGCTCGTCGACGAAGGGATTCGACCGCATCAGCGCGTCGACGTCGCCCGCTCCGAAGGCCGCCTTCCTCGACAGCATTCCGCCGAGCTGGGGCTTGCCGTGCCCGACCTGCTGCCAGAGGTGGCCCTGGTCGTGCGCGAGGGGGAGATCGATCACCGCGCCCTCGGGGGCGCCCGCCAGACAACGGGAGGTCTCGCCGAACTCGGCAGACCACGAAGACAGAGGGGCGTGCCCGAGCGGCCAGGCGAGCACGCCCACGATCCCGACGACGAGCTGTGCTCGGGCCGGCACCCAGCGCTGAAGGGCCGCCGCCGCCAGCACGGCCAGCGCCAGGTGGACCACCACCGTTGCACGCATGGGCCACCACCATCGGCGGAGGATGTCCACATCGACAGCCAGGGCCTCGTAGCCTGGCGTCTGGGGACCGCCGCCGAGCGCCAGCCCGACTCCGAGCAACACGAGCAGCGGCCCGGCCTTCTTCCGCAAGGCCACTACACCTGCGACGGCGGCGAAGGCCTGGAGGGGCCCCAGGAGCCGCGCTCCGACCAAGAAGCCCTCGGCATCCAGCACACCGGCCCGGCCCGAATAGTCCGTGACGAAGAGTGCCTGGGCATCGCCCTCGACCGTCTCGAAGAGGAGCGCGCCGTCCTGGACCGCTAGCAGGCCGGGGACCTCGCCCGCCGCGAGCTCAGGCAACATCAGGGCGACCGCGGGCAGCGTCGCGAGCAGGCTGGTCGCCGCCGCCACGCCCCAGGCACGCAGGGTGGCCGAACGGCCCGGTTCGAACAAGGCGAAAGGGAGGAGGACAGCCGCGCACAGCCCCGCGACCAGGCCCGCGTACCAATAGGTCCAGCCGGACAGCGCCAGCCAGAGACCCGCAGCCAGTCCTCGCCGCTCGAGCAGCGCAGCGAAGGCCAAGGCGATGAAAGCGGCAAGGGCCTGCGTGGGTCGGCCTTGCTCGAGCTCGACGAGCAGGTACGGCGACAGCGCGAAGAGCGCCGCGGCGACGCCCTGTCCCAGGCGCCCCACGCGGAAAGCCGAGGCCAGTCGGCCGCCCGCGAAGCCATTGAGCGCGAAGAGGAGCAGGACGAAGAGGTTGTAGCCGAGGATCGGTCCGGCGAGCGCGCGAAGCGGCCATGCGAGCAGCGCGTCGACCAGGTTGGCGCCCGTATGAAGGAAGACCTCCTTGCCCCAAGGGTGGAAGAGCATGTCGGTGTGGATCAAGCCGCTCCGGCCTTCCTGAACCCACTCGGGCAAGGCGAAGAACCACTGGGTTCCCATGCCGTCGAGGAAGTCCGTCCCGGCGAGCTCCCGGTGTGGCGCGAGCCAGACACGCGCGGTCGCGAGCACACCCGCCGCGAGCCCCACCAGCGCGTTTCGGCTCACAAGGCTCCCAGGCTGAGGTGGAGTCGTGCCGGCACCTCGCCGCGCTCGGCCGCCCACTCGGTTCGGAACCACGCAGGGTTCACGCCGACGTCCAAGCGTAGCGGGCCGAGCGGCGTGGTCTGCCGAAGTCCCAGACCGACCCCCGCGCGTAGGAGTGGCTCCGGGTCGACGACCTCGCTGGTCGCGAAGACTCCCGGATCGAGGAAGTACACGTTCCCGACGTCTGCGAAGGCGACAACCGCGGTGGACTCGAAGCGTCGGATGCCGAGCGAAGTGGCGGGCACGATCAACTCGGCGGAGCCACGCACCAGGGCCTCGCCCCCGGTCGGCACCCACCGCTCGGAGCGCTCTCGGCCGGCCTGGTCCGCCAAGGGCCCGATGCCACCCGGCAGACCCAGATCCAGGTCCTCGACCCGCATCTTCGGACCGATCGAGTCCGTCGGATGCCCGCGCAGGGTCGCCGCACCCCCGAGGCGCAGGCGCTCCTCGACCGGCAAGGTCGTGCCGCGCCCAGGGACGTGCGCGGCGCCCACATCGGCGCCGAATCCGAAGCGCACAGGCCCCGCCGGAACGAGGACCTCCCCACGGGCGAGCCCTCGTACCATCCACGGACCGCCCGAAGTGAAGGGCTCGACGAGGTCGACCTCGACGCTCGCGACGACGCCCCGAGTGGCGTCGAAGGGGTCGTCGCGCCGATCGAGCAGCGCCTCGAAGGTGAGCGCTCCGTGGCGGCGGGTCTGCTTTCCGTCCAGCCAGGGATCGCCATCGAGCAGAGCGCCGGGATCCACGTCCTCCAGCCGCCGGAGCTGAACCGCATAGCCTGCGTTCAAGAGCAGCTCGCCCATCTCAAGCTGGGTTCCGGTACCGAGTCCCGTCCGCGCGAGTCGGTAGGTGGGTTCTTGCTCCCGCTGGTTGGCGAGCAGCTCCACCCAGCTCAGCTGCCCGCTGGTCGGCGTGTTCGGCGCTGCGTAGCGGACACCCGCTCGCCACTCCGGCGACGGGTCGAGTCGCCAGCCCGTCGATGCGTAGCCCAGGCCGACCTGGCCCAACAAGCTCAGCTGATGCGACACCCCGAAGAGGTTCCGGCGGCTCACGCTGCCGTAGGTCCGGGCCCCCTCGTCCGTAGCCACACCCGCGCCGAGCTCGAAGCTCCATGCCGGCTTCTCATCGAGCGACACCAGCAGGTCACGCACGTGAGCGCCCTCCCCCTGGAGATCGAGCTCGACCGAGCGGAAGCTGTCGAGGCCGTAGAGGTTGTGGCGAGCTTCGTCGAGGCCGTCAGGTGTCACGACCTCGCCCGGCTCCAAGGGAATCTCGCGGAGAACTGCGCCCGTGCCCACCAGCCGATTCCCGCGGACGATGACGTTCCGCAGGACCAACCGCTCCCCGGCATCGACCTCGATGACCAGGCTCGCCCCTTCCTCGCCTGCCTCGGTGCGAGCGCGGGCATCGACCCCGGCGTAGCCCGCCTCTCGGTGGACCGAGGTCACGTCGCGGACCAGTTCCTGAGCCGTCCGGGGCGACCAGGGCTGACCAACGACCTCGGCGGCGAGTGCTTCGGAGGCCTCGCGGACCTCTGGAGCCGCTCCTCGCACACGGCAGGCGGACACGTCCGTCCGATCGCCCTCCACGACTCGGAAGGTGAGGTGCACGCGCGCGCCGGAAGACTCGAGGGACTCGACCTCGACGCGCGCGTCCCGATAGCCCTCGGCACGGTAGCTGGAGGTGATGGCCTGAGCCGCTGCCTCCGCAGCCGCCGGGGAGACCCGTCCACGGCCCAGGACCGCGGGGCTGGCCTCGGTCGCCGCCGCCTGGAGCCAGTCGGCGTCGAAGACGGTGGCGTCGTCGAAGCGCACCTCGCCCAGGCGATAGCGGGCTCCGCGCCGGGTCCGAACGGCGATCCGAAGGGTCCTGGGTCCGGGCTCGACCTCGACCTCGACGACCGCGTCGAAGTAACCGCGGTCCTGGAGTCCGGAGCGTACGCGCTCGGCCAGGACCGGGGCCAGCGAGGCATCGATCCGCCCCTCGCCCTCGAGGGCGAGCCACCGACGAAGGTCGCGCGACGAGGTCGAGCCATCGTGCTCGAGGACCAGCCTCGGCCCGGCATGCACCACGAAGGTGACCTGACGACCGCGCAGCTCACCCTCGGGCAACACCGCGCTCACCCGCGCCTCGAGGAAGCCCTCCTCGATCAGGAGCGCCTCGACGGCGTCCCGGGCCGAGCGCACGTCCTGGGTCCGAAGCGGCTCGCCCTCGGAAAGCCCGGCGCGCCTGGCGGTCAGACGGAGCCGAGCCTCGGACAGCGGGGCATCGGTGAAGGCGATCTCTTCGAGCAGGAGCGGAGCCCCTTCGACGAGGTCGACATGTACATCGACGCGGGCATCGTCGAGGTCGACGACGCTGACCTGGACGTGAGAGCTGTCCAGCCCGGAGGCCGCGGCAGCGGAGAGCACGCGCAGCGCGACGCGGTGTTCGGCATCCGCTGGAACGCGATCCCCTCTGCGCAGACCTGTCGCCACGAGGACCTCGCGCCGGCTCAGGCGTCGGTTGCCGTGGACCTCGATCCTCCGAAGCTCCGGGGCCGGCAATACGCGGTAGGTGACAAGCACGGCGGGCTCGGTCGTGCCGTCCTCGGCCACGACGAACCAGGGCTCGACGTCAGCGGAGACGCCCTCGAAAGCTCCAGTCGAGTAGAGCACCGCCAGGTCAGACCGCAGCTCCTGGCGCTCCAGCAGGTCGCCCTGGCGAACCGACAGCAGCGGCACCAGGCTCTCTCGCGGGAGCTCGCCCTCGGCCGCGACGACCTGGACCTGGGCTACCGGGAGCGCGAGCGGCCAGGCGGGTGTCAGTCTGCCTCCCAGCGGACTTCGACATCCGCGCCATAGGCACCGCCGAGCTCTCGGCTGCGTTCGCGCTCCAGGCTGGACCAGAACAGCCGAAGATAGAGGTTCCGCGCGAGCGCCTTCTCCAGCGCCAGGTAGCGGTCGTCGAGCGAGAACTCGCCGATCACCGTCGCGTCGGCGGGCTCGAGGAGATCCCGCTCGACCAGGATGCGCCACTCGTCGGACCCGACGGTTCCGCGCTGCGAAACGCCGCTGATCACGTCAACCCGCGTGTGCTGCAGCACCCCCGTCAGGGTGTCGGATCCCAGGCGCTCCAGGGCCCGACTCCCTTCGCCGGTGACCAGCAGGTCGATGCCTTCGGCGGCCAGGGCCGCGCTGGCCCCACCCGAGCTCTCGAGCTCCTCCCGGGTCATTCCGAACAACAGCAGCGCGTGGATGTCGGCCGAGGGCAAGCCGGGGTCACTGCGGGGCGCGGCACGCCAGTCGGAGAAGGGCCCCGTCACCGGGTAGGTCACGCGCCAGGTCCGCTCGCGACCGCGCACCTCGGTCTCCAGGAGGATGTCCAGGTCCGGGTCATAGCTGTAGGGGTCGACGTACCGGACCTCTGCGCGGGCGACGAGGAACTCCCGCCCCTGCACGAAGACGCGACCGCCGGGCTCCATGCGCACGGTGCCCACGAGGCCGATCTGGGTGTCGTCCCCCACAAGCCTGAGATCGGCGTCTGCCACCCCTTCGCCGACGTTGTTCCGAATCCGGACCGAGTCGTCGGCCTCGATGGCGATGTCCAGAGCGAGCACGGGAGGACGACCCGCGCCCTCGTCCGCATCGACGAGGCGTTGATCCCGCAGGTCCACCGCCCATTGCTCCCAGTCGATGCGCTCGACGAAGACCATGTCATCGATGGTCGCCGTTCCACTCAGGACCAAGGAGTCAGGCGGCCCGACCAACCGAAGCGAGGCGTCGCCGACCATCGGCGGCAGCTCGTCCAGGGGCTCCACGCGCGCATCGAGGACCTCGGCGGTGAGCTCGTAGCGAGTGGGGCGCCAGCGCTCGGCGAGCACTCGACCGCCGACCTCGACCTGACCGCCACCCAGCTCCGCGCGCCCCTCGCGGACCTCCCAGGCGGAGGGGCCACCGCGAAGGCGTACCTCGGCCCGCTCCAAGGGACCGGGAAGCACAGGGGTCACGAGCCGGGCCTGGTGAAGACCCAGCCGGAGCTCTCCGTCAGGGGCATCCAGTGCTCCGTCCAGCACAAGCGAGAGGCGCCCGATGCCCTCGGCTGCCGTAAAGGCATCCGTCAACGCCGGCAGCAAGCCCACGTCCCAGGCGCCATCCAGGCTGCCGCGAATGCGGCCGTCGCGGACGCTCACGTCGGACTCCAGATGCGTGCGGTGGCCAACCAGCGCCAGGTCGCGGATGACCAGACCCTCCTGATCCAGCAGGAGCGTCCAAGAAGACGGCGCCTCCAGGTAGCGGTCGGACCACGCCAGATCGGTCTGCGATGCTGTCAGCTCCACGCGACCTCCGTCGGCGTCCCCCTTGGCGACCACCAGGCCCGAGAGCGTCGCGGACACCGGCTGCCCGTCCGCGGCGACCGGGTAGAGCAGGTGCAAGGGGGCCTGATCCAGCTCGCCCGAGGCGCTCCACCGTCCGTCGCGGTCCACCTCCCCCTGCGCTTGAATGCGTGCGTCGCGCGTCCCTCCGGCCAGGCGAACTCCGGCCGCATCGCTCCACACATCGACGACGAGAGCCGAGGTCCGCGCCCCGTTGACCCGAAGCTCGGTCGCACCGAGCTGCCCGCTCGGCTCGGGTGCGCCCAGCGAGCCGCCGATCCGAAGGTCCCCGTCGAGCGCCCCGGCCACCGCCCCATCGGCGAAGTCGAGCGCGTCCAAGCCCTCGAGTCGAGCCCTGATCTCGCCGTTCAGATCCAGCGCAAGCCCCTCCCCCACGGTCCCTGAGAGCTCCACGCGCGCGTCGTCGCGCACGACATCCAGGACCTCGATGCCGAGCACACCCTGACTCATGCGCCCCACACCCCGGCCCTCGTCGAAGCGCTCCCCGTACAGCTCGACGTCGCCGAAGCTCAGGTCGACTTCGCCGTCGAGCGCCGACGGGTCGCCGCTCAAGGTCAAGACACCGGAGACGTCACCGCGCACCTGGGCCAGCTCGGCGAAGGGCGCGACGAGGTCCTCCACTCGGCCCTCGGTGACCAGGACCCCGAGATCCATCGCCAGTCCATCGGCGAAGTCGAGCACCAGCTCGCCGCGCAAGCGGGTCGCATCGCTGTGCGCGCGGAAGTCGTAGCGGACGGACTCCAGGTCATGACAGGTCACCGCGCCACGAATGGAGTCCGAGGCCTCGAAGCCGTAGAGGCCGAAGTCGCGAACATCGATGACGCCGTCGATGTCCGGGTCCTGGTAGGGACCATGGACACGCGCCGAGACGAGCCCGCGGCCCTCGAGCTCAACGCCGCCGAGGGGTCGAAAGGTGCCGAGGTCCGCGCGGCGCAGGTCGGCCGTGAGATCCATCTCTCCGTCATAGGGGAGCCACGCCGAGATGCGCCCGCGGCTGGCACCACCTCGGATGGCGCCGTCGACCACCCGCACGCCCTCGGACTCGAAGGCCACGGGGCCGTCGATGCTCCCGCTCGGGATGGCCAGGATGAGCTCGTGGGGCGCATGCTGGCCTCCGTCGGACACCCGCAGGTCCGCGAGAGCAAGAGAGGCCTCCCCCTCGAGGAGGAAGGGGTCCAGCTGTCCGTGGAGATCCAGCTCACCATCGATCTCCAGATCCACGTAGGGGTCGTCGAAATCCGCCGCCTCGATCAGCGCCTGGTGCAACGACACCCCCTCGAGGCCGACGTGCAGATCCGAGACTTCGCCGTCCCACCCGATGCGGCCGGCGCCGCGGACGATCCCGCCTCCCAGTTGCTGCTCCAGGTCCTCGATACGCAAAGCCTCGCGGTCCGCGACGACCTCGGCGCGGATCTGTCCGAACGCGTGCCTGTCTCCGGCATGGTGGAGCACCGGATCGCCGACGATCAGGGCCTCGACGCGAGGCTGTGCGACCGTCCCTTCGAGCTGAAGGTCCAGGCTGAGCGAGCCCTCTGCAGACATGCCCTCGAGCGGGAGCTCGTCGCAGCGCACATCCACGCTCACCAGTCCCGCCACCTCACCCGCGACGTCCCAAGCCACCAGACCTTCGACTCGCGCGACCGGGAACTCCAAGTCCAGCGCGGGCACCTCGATCCGGTGCGGCCCCAGCAGGAGCCCGCCCATGTGGACCTCGTCGATCGCCTGGGCCCACTCGCCCCGCTCCACGGACAGCCTCTGTACGCTGAGGGTGGAGCGCCCTGCCAAGGCATCCGGAGCAACGTCGACCCCCTCGGCGACGACCCGGACGTCATCTCTCCCGAGAGCAAAGCGCCCCTCGGTCACGATGATGGTGTCCCACCAGAGCCGCTCCGGGGTCTCGCCCTCGCCGCCGGCCAGGTCGACCCCCAGCCGGACGTCAAGGTCCGGACGCACGAGCTTCAGCCGTCTGTTGATGAGCTCGATCTGCAGTCGCTCGACCGAGGCGATGCGGTGCTCGTCCTCCTTGGAGCGCACCACCAGGCCCGTGATCTCGGCCCCCGGAGGCCACACGGTCGCGTCGACCCGGCCCACCGTGACCTCCTCGCCGAGGGCCGCCTCGGCTTCGGCCTCGACGCGCTCAGCGAGCCAGCCGGCAGTCCAAGGAGAGTTCCAGACGGCGATGATCGAGGCGCCAAAAAGCAGGCCACCCGCAGCTGCGATCAGGCTCTTGCGGAGACGACTCATGTCCGTTCAGACACCGTAGCCCGCGCGCCGGTGAGTGGTTACTTTCGGGCCCCTGGGCGGGCGTAGCTCAGCTGGTAGAGTCCGAGCTTCCCAAGCTCGTTGTCGCGGGTTCGAATCCCGTCGCCCGCTCCACTTCATCCTCCTGCGTCAGCGCAGAAGGCGCTCGAGAAGCGCGATGCGCTTCGAGACCTCGTCGCTCCGGTGGCCTGGGGCCAGCTTCTGCAAGCGCTTCAGCGTCCGGACGGCGAGCTTCGGCTTTCGGGAAGCGCTCGCCAGCTCGGCGAGGACGAACATCGCCTCGGCGAACCCGGCCTCGCCCTCGTCGCTGTCATCGAGGACATCGCGCAGCTCGTCAAAGGCCGCCCGGGCATCCTCGGTCTCCTTGCGGCAGCGCGCGCGGATCACCGCTGCAGCCAGGCCCTCGGCATCCCCCAAAGCGGTGAGCGCCTCGGTGTGGAGGCCCATCTCGGCGAGGGCCTCGGCCTCGTCCGTCGCGGTGGAACGGGCAGGCTTCGCGGCGACCTCCTCGAAGGGATCGTCGTCGAGGTCGCCGAAGTCGGGCGCGAGCTGGTCCGGGTCGACCTCGGCGAAGGTGCCGCCCTCGCGAAACACGTCGTCGAGCTCGGGGGAAGGGTCCGGCTCCTCGACAGGAGGCTCGGTGGGGTCGTCCTCCACGAGCTCGTCCTCGTCGTCCACGAGCTCGTCTTCGTCGTCCTCGAGCTCGTCGGGTGCTTCCTCGTCGTCGATCTCGACCTCGCCCCCCATGGCCTGAATGCGCAGCAGGGCACGGCGCTTGTCCTCTTCGGACTGCACGAACTCCAGCAGGACCGTTGCGTGCTTCACCGCGTCCTTTGACTCCCCCACGGCGTGGGCGACCTCGGCCGCCCAGGCGTACACAGCAGGGTCGTGTTTGGCGCGCAGCGCGTGCACCAGCTCCTCGTGGGCGCGAGCGTAGAAGCCGTAGCCGAAGAAGACCTCGGCGCGCACCGCGATCTTCAGGATGTCCTCGTCGGCGGGGGCCACCTCGGGCAGGTCCGTCAGCCGGAAGCGGGCCTGCTCCACGGCGGTCTGAGCGCGCGTGACCTCCTCGTCGAGCCCCGGTGACCCCACGTCGCGCGCCTTCAGCAGCGCTTCGAGCCACCCCTCGGGGTCGCCGAGGGACTCGTTGAGCCGGGCCAGCTGGACGAGGACCGGCTGAGCCTTCTCCGGCTCCGGGCCCCGAATGAAGCAGTCCGCGAGCAGAGCCAGGATCGCGGGGTCGTCCGAGCGACGCTGGTAGGCCGGCTGGAGATGGCGCAGCGCCGCCTGGAAGTCGTCGACCGCCAGGCACGCCTCGGCCGCGGCCTGGAGGAGGTGCGGCTCGTCGGGGCGAACCTCGAGCGCGCGCACCGCCAGCCGCCCCATGTCCTCGAGCTGGCCACGCCGCTTGTAGTCCTTGATGGCCCGCATGTAGAGCTCGTAGCCCTTGGTGGCCATGTTCTGCGCGACGACCACCTCGGCCATCGAGACCAGGAAGTTCACGTCATCCGGGCGCAAGCGCAGGATCGCTTCCCCGTACTTGAGGGCCTTGTCAAGGTCGGTCTTGCTCAGGATGTCCCAGGCCTTCTGGTAGTTCGGGATCGACTCCTTGCGGTACCCACCGAGGTCCTTGGCCTGGCCGAGGGCGCCGTGGAGTTCACCGTCCTTGGGGTTGAGCTCGACCAGACGGGTCAGCACGCTCATGGCGGCCCGGTGGTTGCCGTCGTGGGTGTAGGCCTTGGCAAGCTGCCGGAACTGCTTGTCTGCCTCCTTGCGCATCCCGGCCTTGAGGTAGGTCTCGGCCAGCTTCTGGCGAATGCGTCGGTCCCGCGCATCCATCTTGAGGATGGAGATGTAGCTGCGAATCGCGCGCCCGGTCTGCCCACGACTCAGCTCGAGGAGGGCACGCTGTTCCAGCTGGTTCTTGTCCATCGAGACTCCGGAGTCGGACATCTTCGCATAGGCCGAAAGCCGGCCCCAAGAGCGTCAGCGCCGCTCCGTACCTCTGCGCAGGAGCCAGTCATCGATGAAGCGCGTGGACAGTCGCGCTTCTCGGAACTCCGGCGTGTCCAGCAGCTCCCTGTGCAGGTCGATCGTCGTGTCGATCCCCTCGACGACGTACTCGTGCAGTGCGACCTGCAGCTTTGCGATGGCCTCGTCTCGCGTCGGTGCGGTGGCGATGAGCTTTGCGACCAGCGAGTCGTAGAAGGGCTGCACCATGGCCATCTCGTGCACCGCCGAGTCCACCCGGATGCCGGGCCCCCCCGGCTGGTAGTAGCCCGTGATCCGCCCAGGGCTCGGGCGGAAGGTGAAGGGGTGCTCGGCGTTCACGCGGACCTCGATCGCGTGACCGTCCACGACGATGTCGTCCTGCGCGAAGGGCATCGGCTCCCCGGCCGCCAGCCGCATCTGGAGCTGGATGAGATCGACGCCGGTCACGATCTCGCTGACCGGATGCTCCACCTGGATGCGCGGGTTGACCTCGAGGAAGAAGAACTCGTCTCCATCGACCAGGAACTCGCAGGTCCCGACGGTGTGGTAGCCCACGGCCGCGACCAGGCTGACCGCGGCTCCGCGGATCCGGTCCACCAGCTCGGGCTTGAGTCCCGGAGCGGGCGCCTCCTCGATGACCTTCTGGTGCCTGCGCTGCATCGAGCAGTCGCGCTCGGCCAGGTGAACGGCGACCCCGTGTCGGTCGCCGGCGACCTGGACCTCGATGTGGCGCGGGTTGCGCAGGAACCGCTCGATGAACACGTCACCGTTGCCGAAGGCCAGCTTGGCCTCGGTCGAGGTCAGCTCGAAGACGCGCCGAAGCTGCTCGGGGTCTTCGACGACACGCATGCCCTTGCCGCCACCGCCGGACGCCGCCTTGAGCATGACCGGGTACCCGACCTCGTCGGCGGTCTCGACCGCCTCGTCGACGTTGGCGACAGCGCCCGTGCTCCCTGGAATCAAGGGCAGGCCGGCCGCGCGAGCCGCAGCCTTGGCGCTGAGCTTGTCCCCGAAGGTGTTCAGGAGCTCGACATCCGGCCCGATGAAGGTGATGCCGTGGGCCTCGACGACCCGGGCGAACTCGGCGTTCTCGGCCAGGAAGCCGTACCCGGGATGGATCGCGTCCGCCCCTGTGATGTCGGCGGCGGAGATCACGTTCGACACCTTCAGGTAGCTGTCCGTCGCAGAGGGCGGCCCAATGCAGACCGACTCGTCCGCGAACCGCACATGGAGGGACGTGGCATCGCACTCGGAGTAGACCGCGACGGTCTCGACTCCGAGCTCCCGACATGCTCGGATGACGCGAAGGGCGATCTCGCCGCGGTTGGCGACGAGCACCTTGTCGAAGGGCCTGGGCACTAGTCCGTCTTGATCTTGAAGAGCGGCTGTCCGAACTGCACGGGCTGGGCGTTGTCGACCAGGATGGCCGCCACGACGCCGTCGAGGTCGCTCTCGATCTCATTCATCAGCTTCATCGCCTCGATGATGCAGAGGGTCTGGCCCTTGCTGACTCGGTCACCGAGCTGCACGAAGGGCTGCGCCTCAGGCGAGGGCGACCGGTAGAAGGTGCCGACCATCGGGCAGTCCACATCCGTCAGGCTGGGGTCGCTCTCGGGATCCGCTGCCGCTTCCGCAGCGGCGGCCACAGGTGCCGAGGCCGCTGCGGGAGCCGCGACCTGGATCGCCGGGGCGGCGACGACGGGGCGTCCCCCGAAGGAGACGTGGAGAGAGAGCGACTCATCCTCGTAGTCGAAGTCCGTGACCTTCGAGTCTGCGAGGATCTTGAGCAGCGCTTCGATGCGCTCGACATCCATGGGGCTCACCTGTCTGAGGCGAGGAGCCTATCCGGAGCGCAGATGGGCGACCAGTGCCCGGAGACCGAGCGTGTAGCTGTTCGCTCCGAAACCACAGATCGTGCCCACCGCGATGTCGGCGAGCATGCTCGTCTGACGAAAGGGCTCCCTGGCGTGCACGTTGGAGAGGTGCACCTCGACGAAGGGCGTCTCGGTCGCGAGGAGGGCATCCCGCAGCGCGATGCTGGTGTGCGTATACGCAGCGGGATTGATCAGGACCGCGTCGAAGTCCTGCTGAACGGCGTCGACCAGAGCCCCCTCGTGGTTGCTCTGCACGTGCACGAGCTCCACGCCCAACTCCGCGGCGAGCTCGTCGAGCATCGAGGTGATGCCCTTCAAGTCGATGCGACCGTACGTGTCCGGTTCCCGTCGCCCCAGGAGGTTGAGGTTCGGGCCCTGGAGGACCCCTATCCGCAGCCTAGCTCCCAGCCGTGATCGAGAACGAGCTCGCGCCGTCGGGGAAGCCGAGGCTCACGGTGACCGAAGCCTCCTGGAAGCTCCCCCCGCCGCCTTCGCTCTCACCGAGGGCATCGACATAGACCCACATCCGCAGCGTTCCGAACTCGTCTGTCGCCGACAGCGCGTAGTTCGGCTTGTACTCGCCGGTGTAGCTCGTTGAGAGCTCGAAGTAGCGCTCGGTCGCCGAGTCATACCAGGCACAGGTCTCGATGTCGTAGTCCTCTGCACCCGGTGTGCAGTTGGAGCCAGCGGCCTGGGGATCGGGCGGATCGACCTCCTGGATTGCCGCTTCCGGGAGCAGGTAGATGCCGTTGCTGCCCACGATGAACTCGACGCGGATGCTCGGGGCCGGCTCTCCGTTCGCGTTCAAGACCGCGACATCGATGGGGACGAGCGCGCCGAGACCGTCGTCGACGTTGTTGTAGGCCGAATCCCACACCAGGGTCGCTCCCGAGGGCGTGCTGAGGCTGTAGGTGGTGGGCGCTTGGTGGCCCAGGTCACTCAGGCATCCGAGAGAGAGGATCGGAAAAAGAGTCATCAGTTCTCCGTTGGTGCGGACAGCCGCAAGGCGGCGTCCTTCAGCTCAGCGCGTTCGACTCCGGCAATACGAACCCGTCCGATAGACACGGGATACGCCACGCGCACCATACCATGCAGCCGTTTCTTGTCCATCAGGCAAGCCTCGACGAGGGAGTCGGCGTCTACGCCTTCGGCGGACGTCTTCAGCCCCAGGCGACCGGCGACGCGCGCGATCCGTGCGGGGAGCTCAGCGGTCGCCTCGCCGCGCTCCACGGCGATCCACGCCTCGGCGACGAGACCAATCGCCACGGCCTCTCCATGCCGCAGCGTGCCGAAGCCCAGCACTCGTTCAAGCGCATGGCCCAGGGTGTGGCCCGCGTTCAGCACCGCTCGAAGGCCCGCCTCCCGCTCATCCCGGGAGACGATATCGGCCTTGATGGCGCAGCACCGCGCCACGACCTGCTCCAAGCACGAGGGGTCTCGGGAGAGGATGTCGTCCGAGCGCCGATCCAGCCAGTCGAAGAACTCGGCGTCCGCGAGCACCGCGTGCTTGAGGACCTCGCCCAGACCGCAGCGGAACTCCGCTTCATCCAAGGTCGAGAGCGTCTCGAGGGCCGCGTAGACCAGCGTGGGCTGGTGGAAGGCGCCCACCAGGTTCTTGCCCCCGTCCGTGTTCACCCCGGTCTTGCCACCGACGGACGAGTCGACCATGGCGAGCAGCGTGGTCGGGACCTGCACCAGGGTCAACCCCCGCAGAGTCGCCGCCGCGGCAAAGCCCGCGATGTCACCGGTCACCCCGCCACCAAGCGCCACGACGGCCGTGCCCCTGTCCACTCCCCGAGCCAGAAGGCCGTCGACGAGTGCCCTCCACGTGTCCAGAGTCTTGTGCTGCTCGCCGTCCGGAACCTGAACGCGCTCGGGGCTGAAGCTCGCAAGCGAAGCCATCGCCGCGTCGCCGTAGAGGGCGTCCACCACCGGGTTGGTCACCAGGACGACGCGCCCGGAGTGGTGCCTGGCCAGCTCTTCTCCAAGGCCGGCAAGCGGCCCCGTGACTACGGGGTAGCTGCGCTCGCCCAGATCGACGCTCAAGCGCATACGAGCTCCCGGATCATTCGCACCTGGGCGGCCACGGTCTGGGTCGCGTCGATTCGGTGGTGTGCGCGGGAATAGATCGGCTGGCGCAGTGCATACCGCTCAGCCGCCTCGCTCCACACCGGGCGGTCGATGCCACTGCCGACCCGCTCGGAGAGAACCGACAGCGGCGCATCCAGGAACACGACGATCCCCCACTCCAGCAGGGTGTCCATGGAACGAAGTGGGGTTCCACCGCCGGTCGCCAGCACGCAATCCTGCGTCATCAGCGTGGCCAAGGCTCGACGCTCCGCCTGCCTGAACACCTCTTCGCTCTCAGTGAAGAGAGAGGGGATCGTTCGACCCTCGAACTCCTCGACGAGCTCGTCGAGATCGACGAAGGGGGTGCGCAAGGCTTTCGCCAAGCGCCTCCCCACCGAAGTCTTGCCTGCGCCCATGAAGCCCACGAGCGCGATGCGCACTACTGCGCCTCGACCACGATGCTCGGCGTGACGAAGACCAGCATCTCGTTACGGTTCACACTCTCGCTCTTGGTCCGGAACAGCATGCCGAGGACCGGAATCCGCCCCAGCCCGGGAACGTAGGCGTAGGATTCCGCTTCATCGCTCGAGAAGACGCCGCCGATGACCATGGTGTCGCCGTCCGGCACCAGAAGCTCCGTTGTCGCCTCCTTGATCTGGATCGAGGGCTGCCCCTGGACCGCAGAGGAGAAGTCAGGCCGGTTGTTCTCCACGTCCAGCTTCATGAAGATCTTGCCGTCGGAGGTGATGTGCGGAGTGACCTCGAGCGTCAACGAGGCCTGCACCAGGTTGACCTGGGTACCGTTCGCCGAGACCGAGAGGAACGGGATTCGGGCGCCCTGGCTGATCTTGGCGCTGACGTTGTCCAGCGTCGTGATCCGGGGCGCCGAGACGATCTCGCCCCAGCCTTCGGTCTCCATCGCCTGAAGTCGAGCGTCGAGGTTCACCAGTCCAGGCACGCTACCCAGACTCATCGCCACCGAGCCACCTCCGGAGGGAACCGGGAGGTCGACTGCGAGGTTGTCGCCTTCGGGGGAGAAGAACGCGCCGGTACCCTGCTGGCCGGAGCCAGACTGGGCGCCGGAGATGCCGATACCGCTGGGGAAGAACAGCCCCGTGCCGTAACCGGTGTTGGCCGACGCATCGAGGGCGCCGCCCCACTGGACACCCATGGCGCGGGTGAAGTTCGAGCTGGCCTCGACGATTCGAGCCTCGATCTGGACCTGAGGCGTCTGCTTGTCCAGGTGCCGCAGGAGCTCCCGAACCTGAGCCAAGCGCTCCTCGGTCTCCTTGATGACCAACTGGTTGCTGCGCTCGTCCACCTGGACCGAGCCGCGAGCGCTCATCATCTTCTCGAGCTCGGTAGAGATCTCCTTGGCCTGCGTGTAGTTCAGAGGAACCACCAGGACCTTGAGAGGAGTGAGCTCCTCCTGGGTTCGCATGGCCTCCAAGGCCGCCTGCTGTTCCGACTTGATGGTCTCGATCGGGGCGATCCGGACGATGTTTCCGAAGCGCTGCGCACCAAGTCCCTTCGCCTGGAGAATCGCCGCAAGGGCCTGGTCCCAGGGGACGTCCTCGAGGCGCACCGTGACGGTCCCACTCACATCGTCACCGGCGACGATGTTCAGCCGGCTGACGTGACTGATGAGTCGGAAGACGCTGTGAATGTCCGCGTCGACCAGGTCGATGTTGATGCGGCGACCGCTGAACGGCACATCGCTTGCCCTCGTCATGTCGAACATGAAGCCGAGGGAGGTACCCGCCAACGAGGCGGCTTCCTGGGAGCCCATGCCGCTGCCAAAGGCCTTTTGCGGATCGACGGTCCGGCCGCTCTGGCCGATCAGCGTCTCGGAGCTGGCGTAACCATCGATCCCATCGGTCGTGTTCTCCGTGGTGCTCGGACTCACTGTGCTGAAGCCCTGCTTGGCCAGATCGCGGTCGTCCTGCATCGACGGCGGCACGGTGACGTCGATGTACAGCAGGTTGTCCGCTCCCGCCTGCACCGACCACTCGGTGTTCTGGCGAAGGCTGATCGCGATGCGGACGCCGGTGCTGGTGCTGTAGGCGCGAACCATGCGGACCGGACTCAGAAACTCCGAGGTGTCCAGAACGCGGCTCAGGCTGCTCGGAAGCGTTGCGCCGGGAATGTCGACGACGATCAGCGTGGGCTCGGGCTGGCTCGTGGTGTAGTCGGCCGACCCGTTGGTGCCGACGACGACCCGCGAGATGGCATCGAGGTTCTCGAAGTCGAGAGAGGACAGCGCGCGTCCGGCCACATCGGAGGGACCGGAGACGGAGTCCACCTGCTCACCGCGTCCGATCTGGTCGCGGAGCTTGCCCGCGCCATCCGCCCCGGCGAGGAGCGGATCGGCGGCGGCGGCTCCGGCCGTGATCATGAGCGTGAGCTGGTCGCCCTCCTGCAGGATCTCCACGTCGCCCGCGGGGGCGGTGAGGAAGACGCGGGCGGTGGCGGTAGCGCCGTCCGCGCTCTGGGCGAGCTCGACGCGATCGACCAAGCCGTCACCGCGAGCCTTCCCGATCTCCCCGACGACAGCGCCGGGGATGTCGACGATGACCGTGCGACCCTCGTCCATCAGGAAGTGGCTGGCGCTGGCGCCAACGTCGGCCGGAACGGTGAACGTGACCTCGGCCCCGCTCGTGGTGGCGTCGACCTGAACGGCCTTGATCGTGCCATCGGGGTCCTGAGCCACGAGGGGCTCAGCGGCAAGGGCCAGCGTCGTCAGGATGGCGACGGCGGCGATTCGAGTCGCGGTCTTGCGCATGGACATGAAATCTCCTGCTGCCTCAGAGAGGCCTGCTACTCAACATCGTCGAACGGGAGCTCCATCACGATCTGGTTCGTGACGAGCTCACCATCAATGGTCTGGTACTCCTCGGTGATGACCACCGAGTCGCTGTTGATCTGCGTGACCTTGCCCCAGTTCTTCCCGATATAGGTCCCGACCTCGATGACATGGCCCACCTGGGACGGATCCTGGACCATGGCACGGGCGTTCGTGATGCCCCAGACAATGCCCACGAGAGAGTATTGGTCGACCTCGAAGCGCTGGAGCGGCGTCGGGGAAGTGATCGACTCCGGGCCTGCGGTCTTGAAGAAGGACCGGAAAGGGTCCCTCTTGCCGATCGGGTTGTAGGCATAGGAAAGGCCATCATCGATCGGAATCATCATGTCGTCTGCGGCATCGGCGTCGGCCGTCTCGCCTTCGGGCGTGTCGGCCTTCGCCTTTTTGCCCTTCTTCCGCTCCTTCTTCTGCCCGCCCCCTTCGTCACCCGAGCACGAAGTTCCCAGCGCGACCAAGCCAAACGCAAGAGGAATCCACATAAAGCGCGTCATGAGCCCTTCTTCCCTTTTCGCCCGCGACGCGACTCCTGCGCCTCGGACGACTTGACCTCGCCCTCCGCGAGGAAACGGAACGTCACGGCCTTGCCTGTGACCAGGAGGTAGACCTTGCCCCCGCGGTCCTGGGGCTTGGAGAACTCGATGTCGCGCACATAGACGATGCGGCCGAGCTTGCTCAGCCGGTCGAAGAACATCGCGACTTCGTGGTAGCTCCCGTAGACCTCGATGGAGACCGGGACCTCGGCGTAGTACTCGCGCTTCACCTCAGGCAGAGGCTGGAAGGCCCGAATCTCGAGTCCGGCCTTTTTTCCGATGGCGGACACGCGCTTGAGCAACTCGGGGATCTCGCGATCGTTCGGGAGCTCACGGAGCGCCTGCTTGAGATCGTTGGTCAGCTTGGCCAGCTCACGCTCGAACTCTTCACGGTTTTCGGCGCGGGCCTTGACCTGAGCCTTCTTCGCCACCAGTTCGGCGTTCTCCGCCTCCAGCGTGACGGACTGCTCGTGCGCCGGCGTGTAGATCATGAACCAGAATACCGCGAGGATGACGCCGTACAGCAGCACGAACAGTGCGATGCGTTGTGAGCGCGGCAGGGCGGCGAGGCGGTCGAGGATGTCGGAAGCGTGCATCTACTCTTCCTCCTCGGTTCCGGCGGTAGAGGCTGCAATCGACGGAATGACCGCTTGAGCCTTGACCCGGAACTCCTTGAGCTTGTAGCCCTCCTGCTCGACCTGATCGATGCCGATGAGGTACACGTCCGCGAACCAATCGGAGCGTTCGAGGTTGGACAGGAACTGGGAGATGACCTCGTTCGAGACAGCGAGTCCCGTGAGGTTCAGGCTCCGGTTCTTCTCGATCAGCCCGGTGAGTTGAAGCTTCTCGGGCGTGGCGTCGGAGAGCTCGTCGAGCATCCGCACCGGCCCCTGCTTGCTGGCCTTCAGGCGCCCGATGACGTCGAGCTTCTTCTGAAGGTCCTGCTTGAGCCGGTCGACCTCGTCGACTCGGGCGACGATGGCCTTGAGGTTGTCGATGTCCTTCTTCAGCTGCGCGTTCTCGGCCTTGAGGTCGGAAACCCGCGCGCCGACGATAACGTAGGCGACCCCGCACGCAGCGAGCAGCCCGACCATGCCGACCCCGCCCAGCACAAGCTCTCGCTTGACCGCGTCCTGGCGACGGGTCGCCTTGACGGGGAGGAGGTTGATCTTGATCATGAGTCGCCGATCCTCCGCATTGCCAGCCCCACGGCAACAGCCGCCTGAAGCGACACGTCGTGGAGGTAGCGCGGGTTGAATGCGCGCTCGTCGATCTCGATCCTCCGGAAGGGGTCCATGATCTCGATGGGCGCGCCGGTCTTCTCTGCAATCGCTCGGGCCAACCCGGGCGTCTTTGCTGCACCGCCGCTCAGATAGATGCGGGCGAGTGACACGCCGGGGGTGGCGCTGAGGTGGAAGTCCAGGCTGCGATGAATCTCGGTCGCAAGGTTGTCGGAGACGTGGGAGAGGATGGTCTCGATCTCCTCCGGGATGACGGCGTCCGCGTCGTCGTCACTGCCGCCGACCTTGAGCATCTCCGCCTCTTCGTAGGAGATGTTGAGGTTGCGCTGGATCTCCTCGGTGAACTGGCGCCCGCCCATGCCGACATCGCGGGTGAAGGCGGTCACTCCGTTCTGGAGGACGTTGATGTTGACCGTGCTCGCGCCCACGTTGACCAGGCCGACGAGGTCCTGAGGCGCGTCGTAGTTCATGCAGAACATGTTCTCGACGGCGAAGGCATCGACGTCGATGATTGCGGGCTTGAGGCCCGCTTCCTGGATGAGCGACTGGTACTCGTTGACGAGCTCTTTCCGGGCCGCGACGAGGAGGACCTCCATCTGGCCCGCTTCGTCGCCCTGCTCGTCCAGGATCTGGAAGCTGATGTTCACATCGTTGATGTCGAAGGGGATGTACTGCTCGGCTTCCCACTGGATCGACTCTTCGAGCTCTTCGAAGGTCATCTGCGGGAGGTTGATGCGCTTGATGATGACCGAGTGGCCGGAGATCGAGACGGTGGTGTCCCGCGTCTTGATCTTGTGTCGGTCCACCAACTCGCGGATGGCATCCACGATGACGTTGGTGTTCATTACAGCGCCGTCGACGATGGCTTCCGGCGGCAGCTTGACCATCCCGAACGTCTTGAGCCGCCAAACCCCCGATTTCTTGTCGTGCAGGAGCTCCATGACCTTGACTGAACTCGAACCGATGTCGAGTCCGACGGTCTGGGTACTCCTCGAAAAGAGGCCCATTTGATTGACTCCCGCTTCTGCTAACGAACTGCTTCCAGCGTCGACCCCCGGCAGGGGGCCACACCATGTTCTACCACGGCAGCGCCAGAAGGTCCCAGAGGACCACCGCGTTCTACCTCAAGGTCCTAGGCGAAATAAAGTGGAAGGAGTGTGCAGACCTCCTGCATGGGGGGCGCGCTATCCTCTCGGCCGTGCGGGTTCGAGCCACCAGAGTCGCCGGCGCAGTCTCGGCCGCATGCCTGGGGCTGGCCATCGGATCGGCGCTCGGACTGGGCCACGACCACTACGGAGCGTCGCCGCTCGTCCTGGTGTCGGCGCTGGCTGCCGTTTCGCTCGGAATCGCCCTCGGACGGCTCGCTCCAGAGCCTTCGGGTGTCCTCCGCGCGCTGACCCCGTGGCTTGGCGCTGGAGCGGTGGTTGCCGCCGACCGGGTGGCTTCCGCGGAGCTCGGACTCTTCGGCGCGGTTCTCCTCGGGGTCGCCTGGTCGGTGAGCGCACGCGCCTCGAGAGGACCAGCGCTGGCGGTCGTCGGCGCCGTCGGTCTGGCCATCGGCTTCGCCTCGCCCCTCGTCGCGCTCGGGATCGGCGCGCTCGTGCAAACAGCGCTCGACCTGGAGCCCGACTCCGACCTCGATCGGCGCGCTGTCCACTGGCGTGGCGTGATTCCAGCGCTGTCGATCGCCGGCGGGAGCTTCCTGGTGATCGGCGCGTGGTCAGCCGTTCGGGCCGCCCTGGATCCGACCGCATCGGCCTTCGCCGGCGTCGGCTTGATCGGCGGCCTCACGGTGACCCTCACCAGCGCGCCTGGCCACGGAACGCGCCGGTGGCCCGTCCCGCTCGCTGTCGGAGTTGGCGCCCTGCTGGTACTCGCACTCATCGCGGCCGTGCCTCATCGAGCGGCGGTGCACGTGTTGCCCCTGGCCGGCGTCGAGGATCCCCGTCCGATCCTGACCCTGATGACCGCCTTGGTCGCGGTTCCTGGCGCGGCCGTTGTAGGCGTCGCGGCGCGCAGGCTGTACCAGCAGGACCTCGCGCAGACCGGCGGCTGGCTCGGCCTGGCGCTCGGAGCCTTCGCGGGAGTGCACAGCGGCCCGGACTTCCGAAACCAGGCTCTAGGTCTCGCGTGCGTGGCGGGCCTGGTCGTCGTGCTCGTGGCCCGGAGCTGGCTCGCCAAGGCCGGCGGACCCCTGGTCTGGGCTGCGGCCTCTGCGGTCATCCTCGCCCCACTCCCCTGGCCCGAAGAGGAGCTCCTCAGCTCGCGTGCCTATCAGCTCCGTACGACGGACGCCCCGGAGACCGAGGCCTCGGCGGCCAGCTCGCTGACCACGGTCGCCGGCGGCTGGGGCCCCACCGGCGCGATCTCCATCCAGGCGCGAGGCGAGCGCTTTCAGCGCGCCATCGTCGACGGCTACAACCTGGCCCCCGGGGGGCGGACGGAGGGGGCGATTCGCATGGCGGGACACCTGGGCGTCGCCCTCGCGGCCGAGTCAGGCCACGCGGTGGTGCTCGGTGACGCTCTCGCCAGCGCGACCCCCGGCTTGATTCAGCAAGGGGTCTCGACGATCACGGTCTCCGTGCCGGACCCCGAAGGTCTCCGGGCCCTTCATGCGCTGGCGCCCGAACGCACAGGCGTCCTGCTGCATCCCTCGGTCCGCTTGGAGGCGGGTCCGCCGACGCGCGCGCTCGAGCGGGCCGACGCCGCGGACATCCTGGTCGAGGTCGCTCGCACGCCATGGCACGACGCCCAGCAGGGGCTGCCGAGTCGGGACGGCCTGCGCCGCCGAATGGATGCGTTGAGCCAGGGCGGGGTGTACGTGCTCGTGGTCCCTGTGGTGTGGATGGATGACGGCGACCTGCGCGCGCTCTTCGCCGACTTCGCCGAGGTCTTTCCGGACGCGCGCGCCTTCCGCGCCCCCGAAGGTGCCGACCACCTGCTCCTGGCAGGTTGGACGCAGCCCGGTGTCGCCTCCTGGAACCGGGTCGTTCAGGCGACGACCCTCGGCCTGAACGACCTGATCGAGCTGGGCGTGCGCTCGCCGCTGGACCTGGCGGACCGCTCGATCGCCGGCCGGGAAGCCCTGCGTGCGCTGGGTGAGGGCAAGCGTGGCGAAGAGCACGATCGCCTCGGCACGACCCTGCACTCCCGGCCCATGATGCTCCTCCCGATGTTGCTGCCGCACGTCGAGGGCGGGGACTGGCTGCTTGGCACCGATGACAAGACCAAGGAGACGCTCAACGCTCGCGCGGACACGACGCGATGCTGGCTCGAGGTCCTCGACTCTGCAGCCGAGGGCGACTACCCCAGCGTCTTCGAGGGCGGCCGCTGCCTGGGAGGCCGAGACCTCGATCCGCTCGTCAAGCCCCACCTGGACGCCGCACGGCTGGCGCTTCAGGAGGCCACCGCCGAAGGCCCGGGCTCACTGAAGTGGCGCGACTGCCTGGCGCATGTCGCAGCGGTCACCGTGCTCCACCCGACCAGCTCCGAGGCCTGGGCGCTCTCCGGGCGTTGTCGCCTGGTGGTGGACCGGACCCACGCCCGTCGGGACTTCGAGAAGGCGCTCGAGTACGACGCCATGCACCTGGACTCACTGCTGGGACTGGCGCAGATCCAGGTCGCTCAGGGTGAGCTGGGCGCGGCCGAGACCACGCTGAGGAACGCGACCAAGTACCACAACCTCGCCTGGCGGCCGCACTACCACCTGGGCGCGCTGCTCATGGAGCTCGGTCGCTACGACGAGGCGGAGGACGAGCTCGCCCGGGCCAAGTCCTTTGCCAAGGACGAGTCCTCGCTCCCCCTCGCCGCTCTGGCGAACGTGTACCTCCTGCAGGACCGACCGAACGACGCCATCTTCTGGGCCGAGGCTTCGGTCGAGCGTGAGGAGACCGCTCGCAACCTGCACATCCTCGGGCTGACTTGGCTGGAGCTCGACCAGGTCGCCGCCGCCGAGCGCAACTGCCGAAAGGCCATCCTCGTCGACCCGAACTACTACCCCTCGCATTCCTGTCTCGGGCGCGCGCGCGCGAGGCAGGGCGACTACCTCGACGCCATCGACTCGTTCACGCGCTACCTCGAGTTCGATCCGAAGAACCCCGACGCACTCGACGCCCTCCGCCGCGCCCGCGAACGGGCTGAGCGAGAGGGCGTCGTGAGCCCCGAAGGGCAACCCTAGGACCCCGCGCCTGGTAGAAGCGCGGGGCGTCGAGGGACTTAGAAGACGTCGCGCATACCCAGCGTGATGACCGCGTTCAGCGGGTCGGTCGCCCCGGCCACCTCGGTGATGGTCTCGGAGTTCGAGGTTGCGACGTAGACGCCACCGTCGTCCGACACCTCAGCGCCGCTCGGGTAGCCATCGACGGTGATGTAGTCGTCGATGCCATCGACGCCCGTCGCGCTGTCATCGTCGAGGTCCGTCGTGCCCTCACAGGCATCGAAAGACAGGCCGTAGATGCGCCCGGTTCCGCTGTCGCAGCGGTCGTCCGCAGGCTGGTACGTCGTGAAGTAGACGGTCCCGGCGTAGGCCACCGGATCGCCCGTCAGACCCTCGCCCGCACGCAGCTTGTAGTAGCCGTCGTTCCCGGCGCAGTCGATCGGGACGGCGGTACCGCAAGTCGTCGGCGTGGTGTCCTTCATCGCGAAGAAGTAGCCGTATTCGCTGGACTCGCGATCGTAGGGAGAACCGGTGCCCCAGTAGAGGCCGAGGCTCCCGTCAGCGTGCCACGAGGTCGTCGCCGCGTCGTAAACCTCGGGCCGGACGCCCAGCTCGTCGTTCGGGTCGTAGAACTCACACCACTCCGGGTCGTCCGGATCGGTCACGTCGATGATGGCCTTGTACATCCAGGTGAAGCCCGGATCCGCGGGGTCGTCCACGCCCGTGGAGCCGTCGCCGTCGGGGTCGGACATGTCCGAGGGCTCGTACGACGTGGTCACCGGGAAGTAGAGGACATCGACGTCACCATCGCTGTTCACGTCCACCGCGGCGATGGCGCCGGAGATGTAGGCGTACTCGTAGTTGCTGTCGCTGTCGTAGGTCGTGGAGTCCCCGGAGCCGTCAACCGCTCCATCCTCGGGGTGGCCGTTGCTGCCTGCGTCCGAGTAGTTCACGGCGCCCAGCTTGCTGTCGTCCGCGCTGTCCCAGTAGTCATCGGCGATGTGCCAGAAGTACAGGTTCGCTTCGGAGCTCTGGTAGTAGGCCGTGCTCGTGCTGTAGGGCACCGCCCGACCACCGGCCCAGATGGCCGTCCAGGAGTCACCCGGGTTCGACGAGTCTTCCTGGTTGTACAGGTTCGCGATGACGGGGCGGGACACGGTGTAGCCCATGGCCGTCGTATCGGTCTCGTTCGTCTGCTCCCACAGGTACTCAGGAGAGGTCGGGTCCGTGATGTCCAGCGCGAGGGTGACCGGACCACCCTTGCCCTGCTGGACGACGATGACGCGGTGCCACTCCGAGCCGTCGGCCGCCTTGGCGCCGTCGCCGTCGCCGTCGATCCAGACGTCCTCGACCACAGGGGAGCCGTCGAACAGGAAGGTCCGGCCGTACCACATCATGTCCGCCAGGCCACCGGCCCACTCCGCATCGCGGTCGCGGTAGGCCACGTAGGCCGGAATCCACGCCCAGAGCTCCTCACCCGCGGTGTCGTCGTCCTCGGTAGTCGAGGTCGTGGTCGCGAGCGGATCGTTGTAGAGCGCGAAGGCGTGCAGCATGCCGTCGTTCGCGGCGATGAAGACCACCTCGGTCTCGTCATTCAGGCTCGACAGGAAGGCCGCGTAGGAGGGATCCGCCGAGAAGACGTTGTCTCGATCACCCGTGGCGACGGGGATGGAGTGCGGAGAGTCACCCAGCTTCCAGGTGCCGCGCTCCTTGTCGATGTAGCGGTACTCCGCGGTGCTCAGACCACGAACGAAGTCGACCATGCTCTGCAGGTCGTCGCTGTCGACGTCGCAGCCGTCCTTCGTGAAGTCGTACGCCAGGTCGTCCGCGCAGCCGTCGCCGTCCGCGTCCGTGGTGTCGAGGAACAGGTCCAGGAAGCCGGTGCCGGCGAGGTCATCGGCCGCGTCCGTCAGCGCCGCATCGAAGCCCATGCGGTGGTAGGCATCGCCCTCGATTCCGAGCGCCGTGCTCGAGCCGCCGGAGTAGTCGTAGAGGTCCTCGAAGAAGGTGAAGATGTCGCGCTTTCCGAGACCGTCCATGTCGTCCGGGTTGTGCTCAGCGGTGGCGACCGGTCGCGACACGAGGAGGTCACCGGCGTCCCACTGGGCGCCGCCGAACTGGGTGTCGCCGTCGTAGACGACGCTTCCGTAGGT
>Ga0114933_10001436_pt1 | contig 26501 bp, 48 predicted proteins | sample 4SBtaG_FD_89691 | JGI IMG/M metagenome (GOLD analysis project Ga0114933, IMG submission 89691) | Deep subsurface microbial communities from Kolumbo volcano to uncover new lineages of life (NeLLi) - 4SBTROV12_W25 metaG | ecosystem: Environmental > Aquatic > Marine > Volcanic | place: Kolumbo... | reverse complement strand
TTATTATCAATAGTAAATATTTTTCTCTTAATAATATCAAACCACATAATCACACCTTCAAAAATTGCTTCCAACTTACTTTATTACCAAATACTTGTTCCTTAATAAAAGACACCAACGCCTCTTCTAATTGTTCTTCAGTAATATTAGTATATCCTTGTTTTTCCAACTGAGAATAAATTTTAGGTAATAATATATCAATATGTTCATCAATAGACATTTCTTTTAAAATAGTTGACCACATCAATAAATCCCCCTACATAATCCCTTAATAGTATATACTGCATCTTCATTAATACCAAATGCTTTTGCAATATTAGAAAATGAATCTAAATCAGTAACAATTTGTTGCAAATCTAAAATATTTAACTCATAAGTTGGAACTTGTTTTAATATATAATCTACATTATCTATATCATCTAAAGACAAATAAGCATATACAATATTTCTATTAGACATTTTTCTAATAATATCATGAGCATCCATAATTAAATCAAAGGATGATAAAATTGTTTTTGATTCATCTTCTAATATACTTAATAAACGAATAGCAGATTTTAATAAATCCATATTATCTTTATGAACCATACCCGGTTTTAAATCTATAGTTGGCAAAGTATTAGGTGCGGTTGCTCTTTTTTCATGTTTGCCACTTATATCTCTAATTAATAATTTACGTCTAAATTCATAACTATTTAATAATCTTTTTAACATCTGAAATACTTTACCTTTACTATTAGAAACATAATCTTCATGTAATGATTTAACAGGAGTTTTACCAATACTAGCATCATTATTAATTAAATACCAAATATGACCCCCCAATTCTTTATTTTGTTTATTATCACCAAGCACTTCATTAAGAGCGTTTATGCCTGATTGAATATATACACCGGGATTACTTACAGTAACATCAGTTCGTCTAACCATTAAGTTAATCATTTTAGTAATCCTATCTAACTCAGCAGGGGTAGGGTTAAAACTATCTAACATATTAGATAATGTTTTTGAATATGGGTCAGTCTTTGTATAAGTATTCATAGTAGTATACCATGCTTTAGTAGTAAAATCTGGTTCACCACCAAAATATTTCCCACTATTAATTGGTTTAATAATATATTCTCCAATTATTCCTAATACCTTACCAGTCATTTCTGGTAATGGGCCTTCTAAAGTACTTATTTTTGCACTTGTTGGAGTTTGTGTAGTAGTAAATGGGCTTGTATCTCTACCTGTTCCAGTATAAGCACCTGAAGTTCCATAAGTACTTTTAGGTAAAAGTAATTCTGCAACTTTTTCTAAAAATTCACTATAGGCTTCATTAATTTCAAAAACATCATTTTTATCATGTGTTTGAGTATTAATAGGTAAATAAAATAAATTATCTTCATCTTTTTTTATGACCCTAATTTCCTTTTTTAAATTATCAAAGTATTTCTCCATTACACCAATCATTTCTTTACTTAAAGTTAATTTTCTACCACGTCTTTTAATATGCCTCAAAGCACTATCTAAATCTCCCTCTTTAAATAAAATTGGTTGTTTATTAGACATATAATTTGCTAATAAAATAGGGTCAACTTCTGTAAAATCAGGCTCACCAAAATCTTCTAAAATATAATCTATATCATCTTTAATATTTTTAATGTCCCCTTCTGCTATATCGGTATGGGTGTCCCTTCCTGTATCACTAGTAGTAGTTTTAGTATAACCACTAACACCTTCACCAGTAGGTTTCTCTAGAACACCAAGCAATATTAAATAATCACGAATAAAAAGATTAACACTATCAAATATATCGGGTAAATGTGTAACCTTTCCACTTATGGGGATAATATAACTCTTTTCTTTAATTTTTTCCCAACTACTTCGCAACGATTCATTATCATTAACTAAATCATCCATAGTTTCTTTAAACTCTTTATGCTTGTCAAATATCCCTTCCCAATATTCGTAAATTTCTTCTCTTTCATCAGCATCTATTCCAGAAAATAATCCCGATTCATTAAAAAATCCTTTAAGGTTAATATCTGGAACAAAAGGAGTAGATTCTTCAATATTTTCTCCTTCTGCTTCAAACTTATCAATTAATATTTGAATACTACCATCAGGAATGAGTTTTCTTTTCTCATAAGGTAATAATTGTTTTAGTCGGTTTAATTGAGTAGCATAATTTTTTTTATCATAGGAAGGAATTGCATCTTTAGCATACTCCAAATCACTAATTACCATAGGCTCTCCATTAATCGTAAATGACCTATTAATAGCAGATTGTACGGGGCTAACACTTTCTGCCTCTTCTTTTGATTTATTCTTTAATTGTCGTATAAAGTTACCAGCATCTTTAAGACTAAAATCTTCATCTAATATTTGATTTCTTAAATTAGTAATATATTTTTTTTCTTCACCAGAAGCCTCACGCATTTTATAATCATCAACATAATCATCAACATTAAATTGTTTTTTGAATCTAGCCTTATTTGTTAAATCATTTTTAAACTGTCTAAATGCCTTTATTGGAAATGCTTGTTTTTTCTCCTTTTTATCAATAGGCACAGGTACTGTTTCATCCCAGTCTTTTCTAAATACCTCTTCTAATTTATTCAAATAAACATTTAAATCTGGTGCGTCTACTGCTTCATCAATATAGACATTAATATCCATTTTCATCGCATCACGATTAATTTTAAGTTTCTTTATGTCATGCATTATGAACTCACCTCAGTAATTATTTTATTATTTACTAATACATTAAAAATAGTAGATTCTCTTTTAATTTGTGTTCCATGCCTATCAACTTCTGCACTTTTTACAGGTTTTATTGTACGATAATTAATTGGATTTTGAACAATATCTTCAACCTTTTCTTGAGTAATTTCTATAATTTCTTCTCTAATTTTAGAAACAGAATCTTCAAATTCTTCAATAGTATAATCAGTAAAACTATTCAAATCTAATGCTTCATCTGCCTCTTGTATAACATTTAATAAATTAATTAAAGATACATCTGGCTCTACATCACCGGTTAAATTATCTAATTCTATATCGGATAATACATCTGAAGTATTAGTTTTAGTTTCTTACATTGTTTTAAGTTTAATATTTATTTCTTCAGGTAATTCATTCTCATTAATAATTTCACTAAAAACTTGAGATACTTTTATTCTCATTGAACGAGGGGCAATTATTTGTACGACTTCTTCACTTTCTTCTTCTTTAGTTTCATTAGAAATATATGATATGTTTTTTTTATTAATAGTTAAATTTAAAAAATTACCTAATAATTTTAATTCTTTGTGCTGTGGAAAATTACCATCAGATAGTTTAGCCTTTTCTTCTCTATTTTCTAACCAACCCAAATATGCCACTAAATCATCATATGCATCAATAGTTAATATTAAGCCTTTACCAGATATATCTCTAAGCCTTTCCTCTTTAACCTTTTGTCCTTCTTTAGTTTCTGTATCAAAATGTTCTTCTTGTTCTTCAAATATTTTTCTTGCTTCCGCATCTACTTTAAGGAAAGGATTATCTTCTTCTAACAATAATATTAAATTTTTATTCATTATTTTTAATTTTTTAGTATTTAAAAATAAATCAGACGCTTGTAACTCATCAGGAATTAATAAATTATTATACTTTGCAACATTCTTATAATAAACACTAGTTAAATTAGCATCTAAAGTGTTAGCAGTATATGTAATAGTTGGAGGAGTAAAATCTTTAAATACTTTAATTAATGTCTCTAATTTTGGAACACCATTATCTCTCCATTCTTCTTGGTATGCTGGATTACGCATATGCCTAACACCCGTAGTATCAAAATTAGGATTAGGCATCAATTGTTCTGCAATTCCCGGAATAGACCAAGTATTAAAAAATTCTCCATATTTTGATAATAATTCATTTTTCATTCTTCGTAATTGTTTAGGGTGGTCAACAAAATATTTCTCAATACTCAGTAAATGTTTACCCATATTGGAATTTACAGAAACATTGCTAGGTCTAGCCTCTACTACTGTATCTAATAAATCAAATACCCTTTTATTATTTTCAATAACTAATGCCTCACCTTGTAATTTACCAGCCCTAACTCGTAAGCCCTGAGTTCTATTTATCCTATTTTCTAAAAGAGTAATAAGAGAAGATTTGTTTTCATTATATCTGCGAACAATCTCTTCTTCATCATGGTCAATTGAAGAAAAATCTTCTAAATGTTTTGCTGAATTATCATCACGCAAAAATGATAAAGTGTTTTTAATACCAGCATTACCATATTTACCTCCCCGTATTCTATTCTTAAAACTTCTCATATTTTCATCAGAAGATAAAATCTCAACCCAACTGTCTTTATTCTTTTGGGGAAGCGTAATCAACGCTTTAATTATCTCTTGCCACATAATTACCAATCCCTACAAGCCATACAACGGGGTGAATAATCTCCACCTTTACAAGTTTTACATTTATGTCTTGCTCTAAATGATTTCTTTCTTTTAGTATTTCCTCGCTTACCTGTAACAGAAACTCCCTTTTGACCCCAATGTACTTTTTTATACTTACCTTTTTTCTTTGCTGGAACACAAGCCATCCATTTTTTACCTTTACGGTCTGAACTAGTTTTTTTAGTTCTTCGCTTACAACCCGCTTTAACTAATATATCTTGCCAATTCATTTTTAATCACTCAAGCCTTTCTTTATCTGATTGTGGCATTGCTCTTTGATATATTTCTAATGCACCGCCACCTTCTAATTCTCTTAAAACATCTGTTCCCCTGTAATCTCTTCTAATAAAACGAGCATCTGCGGGCATTGTAGCAAATAATCCCCAAGCATCATCTTCACTATCCTCTTCTACAACTCTTTCAGCACCGCTAATAACTGTGGAAAAGTGGGGATTAACTAACCTATATTTGTTATTTCCTTGATATTTATAAATTAGTGAAACTTCTTGACTTATGTTGCCTACCCCATACATATATTCTTGATGGCGGATATAAATATATTTAGGCCAACCATCAACATTAAAATTATTTTCTACTTCTTTTGTGTCTACCCCTTCAAACCTAATTTCTTTATCAGGTTTAAAATCCTTTAGTATATCTTTCCAACTCATTGTAATCTTTCCCGTAATTCTTTATCTAAAGTTCCATCTAACAAGGTTCTAATTAGTCTAGCCTGAGAATGAGTAATTTTTTTGAAATGGTTAGCAAGATTAGAGTCCTCTATAAAATTAACGAAATCATCAATATTCTTTAATTTCCCTTTTAGACTTAAACGGGTAATTCCTATCCACATATTTTTATAACCCATATCTTTATCCTCAAAAAATTTATTATATTTACTCGCATGGTGCATGAAATCTTCAATAGAAGTAAATGGTTTTGCCTTTTCAATAGCAAATGTAATGAAATCTTCCTCTTTCAATATATCTTTCCAATTCATTGTAATCTCTCCTGCATTTTATCTTTAATATCTAACCATACTTGGGGGTGCTGTTGTGCCAATACTTCTTGAACCACTTGCATTTGTGCAATAACAATTGTATCTTGTCTTTTGTGAATAAGTTTGCCCTTAAACTCTAATAAGTATTTCAAACTCTCTCTAATTTCTTTTGCCAACTTTGTTAATGAATCTATATGTTTTGGCGTCAAATCATCGTCTTGGAATAATTCATCAATAGTTGTATTAAGTCTACTTACATTAATACTTAGTAAATCAATTTCATTAACTTCTTTTGCCGCTATAAGATTTGCTGCACTCTTTTGTACTAATGGTTGTAAATGTTTTTTCATATGATTTTGAATTTGTTGGGTGGTTGTTCCTAACGCCTCAGCCAGCGCAGACGGGGCTAATTCTCCGCTATTGATACCAACCTCATATTCTTTGCGTAGCGAGTCTGTGCATAGCACACAACGAGGGTTACTCTTATCATCGTATTCCGAAGTATGGTTGCGAAGGTGGCGACTTGTCGTTCCACTAGGCCAATCCATTTCTTTATCTAAAATATCGGGTGATATTTCCATATTAGACATTCTTTCTGTTAATGCCTCCCTACTTTCATGTTGGCAGAATTTGCATCTCTTTCTAGTAATCATTCTTCATATCCCTCTCCTAATTCTAATTGCCGTATAAACCTATCAAGATTTGGGGGTGTTGGTGGCTTATTTTCTAAATCTTCTCCTATTGTTAATATAGACTCTATTAATTGTTTCCTTTGCCACACATTTAATAGTGTTAATATGGGAATATCAGAATCTACTCTTTCTTGCATATCTCTTATACTTCTTTTTAATCGGTCAAATTCATCAATGGTTTCTTGTGCTTCTTGCATTGCTTCTTCTTTACTCATTGGGAACATTGCTCTAAGTGATTCCCTTAAATGTTCTGGTTGTGTATCAATCATTTCATTTAACTCATCAAGAGAACTTTCCAGATTATTTTTTAAATTAACTGCTTCACTTTCCGCAGTTTCTAACCAATCAAATACTTCATCTAACCAATTAGATAAAATACCTCTAATGCGTTCTTCTCTATCTAATTTTATTATATTAAACCAACTCATAATTTTTCACTTCCTCTTTTTAGGCTTTGGGGCTTTTTGAACATACATTCCCAATACTTTTAAATTAGGAAAATCAACAAATTGTATTTTAGTTCTAGGGGCATCAGTATCAGGATTAACCCATTTAATTTTTAATATTAATCCCCAAGGAATTGTATTAGTTTTAATGACTTCGGCCCAACTCATTTTTCCACTTCCTTTTTATATTCTTTAAGAATATGTAATAGACCTACTTTAACAACAGGACTACTACTATTATTTTCCGGTGTTGCAAATAATGCTTGCCATAATGGGGGTTTTGCTTCAAATAATGGAGCATCTTTACGACCAGTACCTTCTACATACCAATCATCAGGAACAGGAGAAATTGCATATTCATCCATTTTTTGTTTATTATCGTGATAACGCTGAGTTCTCCAATGGCCTCTCATTGTTTTCTTACCTATCCCTTTACCTTTTTTAACTCTTAAATGAGTAGTAAATTTAATATTTGCAGGGTTACTATCTTTAGTTTTTTCAATCCTTTCTAAATAAGGAATTAACTTAATAATATTTTTATAGTCGGCCTCACTTATTTTGCTAGCATCACGGGTTAATTGTTCTAATTTTCGTATAGCAGCATAAGCATTAATTCTAGCCCCAGAAACGCCCGGTCTTTGTTTAGTAACGTGATTTAATAACATTTGTCTTAATGTATCTCCAGACGATGAACCAATTGCTTCACCTTTAGCCCTACATTCTCTCGCCCATTGTCTAAAAGGTTTAACTATTTGACCATAATTTTCGTCTTTTTTAAGTATATTCACCCACTTCATAAAATATCCTCCTTTTTGCCATTGTTATATAAATACTACGATTGTTTATTGGCATACCACACTACTTTAAGAACATTCCCTTGTCATAATATTTATACTTAGAGAAACCAATAATTAAAATAACCACCATCTTCATCAATAAAATCTCTACCTAAAATTCGTGCCGCACCTTCTTCTGTTAAACTATATCCGCTTCTACTTGTCATGTTTTTAATATCTTTTTCATTATATATACTAGGTAATTTAAATTTCCAAGGTTTTGCAATTAATTGAATTATTTTTAAAGCATCCCCAGTAAGAGCAGTATCATTTTTTAAACCCAGCATAGTCGCAGCAAATCTATCTCCTAATGGTGTTCGGTGTAATTCTGGAGAGCCATGAATACATAAATTAATCTTTTTTAAAGTAGTATTAAGTTCGGGAAAATCAATAAATTCTACTGGTTTATTCATTAAAAGTATATTGCTATCACCACCTTTCATATCCACTATATATTTATTACCACTATTACCAAGAACCCACCCCCTACCATCTTTATCTAATTTACCACCAGCCATAGTAATTGCACTATTAAAAAAGCCACCGGCCCTAAGTCTTGGAAAATATCCTTCGGGTACTATACTTTTAACATTAAAATCCATATCATTAATAGCCATCAATGTATTTATAGGTGTAGTTCGTGGGCCTACTTCATAAACACCTACAAAAAACTTTGCAACATCAGTATCATTCATATTTCCTTCATCTTTATATTCTCTATAAGTTTCATTAGTTTCATTATTATATCTAGTAGTCATAGTCATATCGGAAAAATAATTAGTTCTGGGTGTCGTTGCTTCAACAACCAATACATTCTTAGTGTGAGTACCAACTATTTTATTCTCAGAAAGACCTCTTGAATCCCAAATTTCAAAATATTGTTCAAAAGGGCTAATTTCTTTTTGATTATTCACCCAATCTACAATTTTATCAATTATCATTTGTCTATTTATTGTTGAGGCCATATCCATTTCTTCGGGAACATCATAACCTAAACGCCTTAAGCGTTCTGATTCAGTTTCTTTTATTATATCAAACCACATTAAGCATTCCTCTCTTCTTCTGGTGAATAGTATGTAGGGAGGCGTAAATTTTTAATTAATCTACTTCTCATTCTTCCGTGAAATTTCATCAAATCTTTTTCACCACTTTTATTATATCTTTTCCTCATTCTAGCATGAAAGTTTCGTTTATCATCATTAGACATTTTTTCATATTCTTCTTTACTTGGTATTGGTAATAATGTCCTTTGCCACTCTTCTTTTGATTTAGCATCTTCGGGGTTATATGGTGATGTATAATTAGGGTGGGCCATCATTCTACGGATTGCTCTTGAATGCTTATTGTTCTGGTCTGTCCTGCGTTTTCGCATATGATAGTTAATTTTTTCTTTTCTAGTAGCGGCATTATATTCTTCTTCTGTTAAATCCCATTCTCCAAATTGAATATTACCCATAGGTGTAGTAAGTAATCTTTGTGTTGGTGGGTCTTTATCTTCTTCTATACTAAACACAGGTTCTGCTACATTATTATCCATTCTCTCTTTTTGATTATCATGAAAATTTCTTAACTTTTGTACCTCTAATGCTTCATTGTTTAAAATTTCATTTGAGGCATCTAAAGGTTGGTGTCTTGCTCTTAATGAACTAATTTGCCTTTGATATACCGAACTCATTGCTGAATGATAATTCCGCTTATTCTCATCATCCATTTCATAATACTGTTCCCTTGTTAAAAACTTCCATTGACCCCCATGAGGGTTAGGGGCTTTTATTATATCAAACCACATACCTATCTCTCCAATAATTTTTTCAATCCTTTTCTAGTCTTAACTATATACTTAATACCATCAAGATAAATAACATAATGCCCAAATTCATTTTTTTTCACTATATTACCCCCAATTTTCATCACGGGTTGGCCCCTCTTGTGGTTCTAATTGTCTACGCAATGCTCTTAATTTATTAGGTATATCTTCTATTTCCTCTATTGCCTCACCAAGTTGTTCTATTACATCAATAATAACTTGCCTATATTCTTGTTTAGATTGTCTATTAAGTCTTGCTACTAATATTCTTCTAGCACTTTGTAACTGTAAAACAGCCTCATCATTTTTTAATATTTCTTCCCAACTCATTTTAATTCCATCTCCTTTTTATATATTTTTTATTCTTATCATCATAATTCAATAAGTTTAATTTTTTACGTTGCATAAGTTTACCATTATCAAACTTTACAAATGCTTCTAAGAAAGCATCTCTAGCAATACCATAGCCTGTCATATATAGATTTAAAGTGCTAAATTTTTCATGATTATCCTTTAACCATTGCCAAGAGTCTTTATATAATTTATCAGGTTGTGACTCAAATCTTCCCGATGCTTCCTGTATAATATATTCTTCAACGGGCATTTCGTGTCTGCCGGCTATTAACCCGACATTTAATTCTCTTTTAATCATATCAAACCACATTAAGCATCATCCCACATACTTATCCAACTATTTTTATTATTTGCCATTAACATTACAGTTACATATGAATCTGCTATTGGGGCATTAAAGTCTTTATTCTCAGATAAACATATCTCTTCTTCATGAATAGTTCCAGTACTATCTGTTATAACTTTTATTATACATAATCCGTCATGTATATTATTTATATTAAAAACATATTTTTTTGAAGCCTCACCGAAGGTGAAGCCGATATTTTTACCCCATTCTGGTTCTATTTCAATCCAATTCCCATTAATAGTTACATAGTCTAATTTATTGGCAGTTTCAATTACTAATTGTTCTGCTTTTTGTTTAGCAGCCTCAATTCTTTTTTGTTCTGCTTTTTGTTTTTCTTTAATTTCTTTGTATTGTTCTTCTTTCAATCTTTCTCTCTCTTCTTCTCTTTCTTCGGGTGTTGCTGTCCATCGGTTAAAATGTTCTAAAAACTCTTCTTCAGAATCACCAATAGGGTAATCTACTTTAATAATATCAAACCACATAATTATTCCTCCCATATTTTCATCCAATTCTCTTTAGTACTAGCCATTAACATTGCGGTTACATATGAATCAGCAACAGGAGCATCAAACCCTCTATCCTGACTTAAACAATATTCCCCTTGAATAGTCTTTTCACCAACAATTCGGTGTCTAATACATAGTTTTTCATGTATATTATTTAAATTAAAATACATCTCTCTATCGGGGCGACTCTCAAATTCATCACCCCATAAATACTGATTTATCCAATCAGGCCTAATAATTACTTCATCCCCTTTTATAGTTACATAGTCTAATTCATTGGCAGTTTCAATTACTAATTGTTCTGCTCTTTCTCTAGGGTCACTTACATATTCTTTTATTTTAGTTATAACTTCTTCTGCTGTTAAATCCCTATGATGAACTGGTGTAGGGGTATGTACTAATTCAAATCCACTATCCATAAATTTACCAAAAATTAGAAAGGGCCACCTATCATCACTATTAAATTTTAATTCACCAGTTATAAGACCTGATGCTCTAAGGTCAGTTCTATCAGGTAAATGTTCTGGTTCATCTTCAAAAAATCCACGAGCATCCCAATCCAAATAAGGTATTTCTTGTTTTAATTTTTGAAGTAAATTTTCCATCATACTAATATGTTTCTTTCTTTCCGCTTTTATATCCATACCATCAGGAATATCATAACCTAAATCCCGAAATATTTTTATTTCGTCAGAATTATTTTTAATAATATCAAACCACATTAATTTAACCGCCTCATGCCTTGCCTGTCTAAATTATTTAACCAATCTGCTACCCCTTCTGATACTTTTTCTCGTAATAAAGCATTATTGTTTTCATTAAACCATCCCCACATATTATATTCTTTACCTAAATATTGACCAACTCTTGTTATAATTACTTTCCAAAACTTTTCCATACTCATTACCATTTCAGGCGTAAATTTAATATCAATATTTCCTCTCGTTACTTCATCAAACTCTTCCCAAAAATACTCTAATGTAGATTCTCTTCTACCAAAAATCTTATCACCTAATTCTGAATCAACAAATGATTGGATTCCCTCTTGAATATAATCATTAGGAATATCATCATAATTTTTAATAATATCAAACCACATAACTATTCCTCCCACATATTAGACCAACCATCTTTATCATTAGCCATTAACATTGCCGACACATATGAGTCTGCTATCGGTGTATTAGACTCTTCATCTCTATTTAAACACAAATCTTCAGCCGATGGGTCGCCATCGTGAAAATTATGCTCACATATAATAAAATGATTATGTATATTTAATAAATCAAAAGTAAACCACACATTCATTTTTTTTGCCCATTCTGGTTCTATCACAGCCTCATAACCATCAACCCTTACATAACCCAATTCATCAATTATTTCATAAACTAATTGTTCTGCTCTCTCTTCAGCAGGGGTTTTAGCCATTGAGATTCTTTTAACAATATCAAACCACATTATATCATCTCCTTAATATCTTTTAGATTCCAAGTTGATTTAATTTCTTTTTCCCCATCTCTAATAATTTTTATTTGTGCAGGTTTACTAGTGGGTTTAAGTATTTCAACTATAACATCATTATTAGACCAACGATATTTTCCTCTATAATCTATTTTTTCCCACTTACCTTCACCTAATCCAGCATCCAAATATTTTTGAACATGAAGTATATTCCAAATATTACTATCTAAATTAACTAACTCTTCTTCCCAACCCATCATACCACCTGTAAAAGACTAAGCCAATTATCTCTTGGTATTTTACTTTCATTAAGTAATGTTAATAATAACCCTGCTACATGGTCGCCATAAGGTATTTTTTCACTATTAGTCATAACACAATATATGTAATCTAAATTAAATACCATCAGCCTACAATCCCGCCCGGAAATAGCAGCAGTTTTAGTATTTACATAAAAAATAGAATCCATATCTGTTATTACTTTAACCCATGATTTTCTATTTCCCTTTTTTAAATAATCCTCAATATAAATACTATGAGAATCATTATTCTCTATAACCTCTTTAAATTCCTTTAACATATCATCATGACTAATTCTAGTAATATTATCATTATCACTAATCACCTCCGCCAATAATTTTTCTGCCCTAATATCGGGCTTAATACTTTTTTTATATTCTTTTTCTATTTCATCAAACGAAATAAAAGGTGTCCATTTAGTATTTTGTCCTTCCATTTGTTTTTCAATCCTATATGTAATTAAAATATCACAAAATGGCGAAAAATCAAAGTTAATATTATGTAGATTAAATTCTACTGCTTCAAGTCCAGACAAAAACACATCTAATTGGTTTAATTTTTCCATATTATCTCCAAAATGATTAAATATTTCATAGGCACTCCATCTATCCCCAAATAATTCACTTCTAATAATATTGTTTCGCAAATACATATAGTCCTTTCTATGTTTATTAATAGTATTATATATTATCAACACTTTCTCTTTAGGCATTTCATATACTTCTTTAACAAGAAGGTTATGTTTAGTAATAGTGACTACTCTAACTGCTAAATCTCCTAAAAACCCAACTATTTCTGTAGAATTATCCGCCCACATAAGTTCTTCCCCCCAATCATTATCTATTTCTCGTTTTAAATCTACAATTTCTTTTTCCCATGTATCAGATTCTACTACAATATCCCGTTCAGTTTCAGAAATTTTAATTATATTTCTCCAACTTTTACGCAAAAACATAGTATGTAATTTTTTCTTAATATTATTATAAAATTCTCTAAGGCTACTATCACTATTAATATTTACTTCTATTTCGCCCTCTATACCTCCATAAATACCATGTAAGTTATAAAACTCAAGATATATTTTAATCTCTCTCTCATCAGTTGTATGAGGAATTTCCTTTCCCCATTTGGGTTTAGACAATGTATAAAATATTTTAGGGCTTTTTGTAGTTCTTCCAGTCATTCTATATCCTTGTTTTAAAATATCCATGCCCTCATTACCAAAAGTTTTTCTTATATCCGCATCAATTTTTAAAAATTCTTTATATGCATTTATTATATTAGTTATGTTCTTATACTTAATCTCCCCTTTCACAAGTTTTGAAGCAAATTCTTCCCCTCTATAAATCATAGTAATTTTAAAATAATCACTCAATTCACGTGATATCCCTTTTGGCCGTTCTACCCATTCTATTTTAATATCTTCATCAGATAATTCTTCAGCAACAGTTTCATTAGTTACATTAGGAAATTCACCAGAAATATCACTATCTCTAATTTTAAGAATATCCACCCAACTCATTCTAATAACTCCTTATCCTTTTTTTTATATCTAGGTCTTGGTATAAATCCCGGAGTTGCTGTACTTATTGCCCCTGCTTCTTTAACAGTATCAAACCATTCATTTTTTGATGGAACCTTTGACCAAAAATAACCACTTATATTTCCTCTTCTTAATATATCATCAGTTTTAGTCTCTCTAAATGATGATTGAACCCATCCCCTAGTTTCTAACATTTTACTAATAGTACCGCTAAGGTCGCCTGATTTCTTTTTTTGCATTTTATCTAAATATCTATTAGTAACTTCCGGCACAATAGCAATAAGTGTGAAAGTTGTTGGGTTAAATTCTTCTAATATTTCATCGAGAGATTCTCTTAAAATGGGCAAATTAGTCCTAGACTTTCTTTTCATTATATTTTGCCACATAATCATTCCTCAAATTTTTTTATTATGAATGGTGTTAAATCAATATTTTCAATAAAGTCATTTATATGCTCATATAATTCTTGCCACTTTATTACTTCATAATCAGATTGGGCAATCTCTAATACAGCAATATCTGTAGAATCATCATTAAGCAATCCCAATATCATTGTTGCTATATTATCACCTATAGGTAAATCTCCCTCACAACTTAAACACATAGGAATATTTACAATTTCATCTATATCGGGATAAGTATATTCCCATTGTGCTACCATGTCTTTAATCTCCCTACTCTCAAAATAAATATTCTTTTCTATTTCTGGGTCATTTTCAAAATCATAAATATAAGTATGACCAGATTCCCCTTCTATTTCTACTTTTCCATAAATGCTACCATATTTAAATTCCGGTTCTTCAACAATAGTAACTTTATCATTAGATTCAATAACTTGATTTAATAGCCCTAGTGATTTTTCTGTTGCTGCCTTTCTTTTAAATTCCTTTTCACTAAGTTCTATAAAATCTCTAAAATTATCTATATTAGAATAAGCATTAAGGCTTGACATACGTTTTGCATAACCTTCGTCTCCGTGTGGCGAAACAGCCTGTAATCTTTCTATAAGTTTCTCTCGTTCTTCTTTTTCTTTTTCTGATTGTTCATATTCTTTTATCTTTTTTTTATCCTCTTCAGATTTATACTGAACAGCCTTTATTCGTTCAATATCATCTTGGGTTGGCTCATCAGCCTTAATGATATTAAACCACATAATTATTCACCTATAATATTTTCTCGATGCATTTCTTACCATATTAGGCAATTTCTTTCCAGTTTCATTGTGAAAAACACCAGAAGAATAATGTTTTGCTAAATAATGTTTTAATTCACCCCTTGTAGGTATTTGTTTTCCTAAATTTCGAAAGGGCTTATCTATTTGCATTGCTTCTAAAATCTCTTCCGCAGTTCTTTTTTCACCATCAGCCATTATTTCAGTGAGTAAATTAACCGCATGGGTAGAAATTGACTTACTGCCTTTCTTACATATATCAAACCACATAATCATTCCTCAAGATGTTTCGGCCAATTACCAACAACAAATAAACTTTGTTCATTAGTGCTAATATTGTGCAAATCATATTTACTATACTTATCAAGTGTCCTTAATCCCACCCTTACTTTCTTTTTACTTACACCTTGTCTAATTAAATTATAAACAATTTGAAGAATATTAGGTTCCCAATCATTTATATTTTTATGTTGTTCTTGTTCAGGACTATGATAAAAATTTAATACAGTATGTGCTGAAAAGGGCTGACCATCAGGCACTTGCTCTAAAAACCTAATTACTAATCGTTTTACATATCTACTTTTAGCGTGTTTAGTAGTGGGCTGGGCATTAATTTTTAATATATCCTGCCACATAATTATTCACCCCAAAACTACTGAAATATCCAATTTTCCTTTATAGAAATTCTCAAGGTAATATTCTGCACCCAATACTATTGTATCATTATCCGCCTTAACAGACTTAGCATCAATCTCAACACTAAAATTAATATCTTTCGGTGTTAATGTTTTAATATCTTCCCCAATATCATTATCAACCACTACAATTTCACCATATGCTTCAACACTAATTGCTAAATCATCACCCGAATCATCAGCATTTAACTTAAATCCGAAATCATCTAAATTAATATAACAGGCTTTTTCATTACCCCCATATTTTATTTCTTTGGCAACTTTTTCCCCAATATCTAACCAATCATTTCTATTACCGGCAACCACCGCTTCTGCTTTTAATATATCTTTCCACATAATTATTCACACTTCATTTCTTTCTTTAAGACCTTCATAAGTATCTTTAATATATAATTTAATTATATCATATGCCGATTCATATTTATTGTAATCTCTATCTTCTCGTTCTTTATTATCTTCTTCTCGCCATTTTTCAATAGCATCATATAATTGTCCTAAATGAAAAGAATTTAATCTTTCCGGCATAGTCTTGTTTTCATTGGGGTCTATATCCCCATATTTTTTTTCATATTTTATTATATCTTTCCACATAATTATTCACCTGTAATATTTTCTCGTTACATTCCTTCGTCTTGTTGTTTTAGGTAACTCTTCTCCAGTTTCATTATGAAAAATACCCGAAGAATAATTCTTTACTAAATAACTTTTTAATTCCATAGTTGTAGGTACACCTTTACCTGTTAATGGGGTAGGATTTTTAGTATCAGTTAATTTCATTCTTTCCACCTGAGATAATATATTATATGATTCTATTATATTCCATATTTCATCTAAAATCTCCCTTAGTGTTCTTTTTTCACCATCAGCCATAACTCTATTAATATATTTAATAGCAGTTGGGGTTATAGTTCCCTTTTTTTTTAGTATATCAAACCACATATAAATCTTTATCCTTTTTATTCTTAAAAAATCTGGTCACATTTTTTTGGCACTTGCGTTTTTTTTTATTTACTTTTTAATCTATTTCCAGAATAAGAATGTTTGTTTATTATTAATTTCTTTATTATAATTGCTTTTAAGAAAGAAAGTTAATTGACTTTTTGTTGGAATAAATTGCCCCTTATAATAAGACAATACATTAGAATTACGCCTTTCTTCTACTTTATTATGCAATTCCAATAATATATCATCACATTGCAACTTTTCGCCCCTATTCATAATATCATTAATCATATCTTGCATAGAAATACAAATCTTTGCCATAATATACACCTATCTACTAATTATAATAAGGAGGGATTCCTTGCACTTGAGTATGGGCAAAACGCCCTAGCATATAATCGTTTTCTAGGCAAAAGTTTTTGTTTGGGGATAAATAAATTGATTAAATTAAATTAATTTGGGGTAATTAAAAAAATTTCGCAATCAAAGACCCATATGGTTGTAAGTCTTTGGTATAACAACCTCATAGGCTATTTATGGGGGATTACTATGAATGAAACAGAATCATATGCTATTCATATTGCTACACAACCAACGGATATATGTAATTATTGTGGGATATTACCTTATGGGCCAAAACCCTATGCTATAATTAAAGATGGTTTTGAGTTTAAGTTATTATGTAAGCCATGTTATGAGTATATCAAAAGAGGTGAGAATTAATATGAATAAATATTGGAAACAACCTAAAGTATGGTGTTCTAACTGTAACAGTAGAGTATGGGTGGCTGATAGTTTTGATTGTAACCCCTGCTGTAATAATACCGTATTAATTGAGGGATGGGGTATTGTTAATCGTAAAGACCTTGATAACTTAGTAAATACATAACGGCTTTCGGGCCAATATATCGCAAAGACTTTCATTGACCATATGGTTATATATCTTTGTTACATAACCTCATAATATTAATATAATCAATAGATATGGCGAGACAAATAACAATAGACGCAATAAGGGCATTTAACAATAACTACAAATTCAAGCGTAGTAATACAGAAGTTAGAATCGTGGGAGATTATGAACAGACTCAATTAAGACTACATGGAAATATAATAGCCTATAAGGATAATACAGGAACTTATATATCAACCTGCGGCTATATGACTACAACAACAAAAGAACGCTTAAACGGGCTTCATGGTGTGCATATTATTCAAAAGGATTGGACTTGGTATCTTAATAGCGAGGAATGGGATGGCAACCTTATTAAATTAACCATTCCGGGCTATTTATGGGTAAATTGATTTATCCGCCCTTCGGGGCCAATATTACACAAAGATTCTCATTGACCATATGGTAAGTAATCTTTGTCAACATATACCCTATATAAATAGAATTGGCTACTTTTTAAGGTGTAGTATTTAATTCTCTTCCATATTGAGAAACCAATGCTCCTTATTTCTTAATATCTGTTTTACATACAAAACATAAGTCAGCATTCTTACTTATTGGTCTATTACAGGAGCATTTATTATGAATACCCCCAACCAATTGAGGCATAATAGTTACTTCATTAACCTCATTAAAATCAAAATCAGCATTTACTAATTGCCCTTCGGCAAATATCCATGCACCTTCCGGTAAATGCTCTAATACTTCATCAGCCTTTACCATTAATTCTGTGTGTCCTGTTGCGTCTGCTATTGTTAATTTAATCATTTTTCCATCTCCTTATTTGTTCTTTTAATTGTCTTTCATTTATTGTTAGCCATTTTCTTCTCATTTGTTGGTCTATTGCTTTACTCATTTTACCACCATCTTTCACTCATTAATTCTATTACTATAATAAAACAACAACCAATAAAAAATCCTATAAAATAACTACTCATTCTTCTTCACCTGCTATAAATGTAATAATAGGTGTATAATTGATTTCAATTTTCCCACTTCTAAGTAAGTTAAGTATTTTTACTCTAAGTAATTTACTATTGTATTCTGCATATTCGTTAGCATCAATAAAAAGTCTTGCACCACCTTTTGACCTATTGTTAGTCATTAACATATTTTTCATATTACTTGAAGCATAAAATTGTAAATACTCATGGTATGCCATTTGTTCTATTGCATCAAGAGCAGTAGTTTCATTCATTCTTCAACACCTCAAATTGTGCTAAAGCCTCTTTCAATTGAGTAATAACCTCTTCTAAATCATCACCCGATACTCTTAATTTTTTAATAATTAGATTTTGGTATCTATCATGGCCCACTTCAATAGTATAGGGCTTTTCCTGTATAATTACTTGCTTTTCAGACATACTCTATGAATGACTACACATTATATCGGGTATATGACAAAGTTATTACCATATGGTGTTGTCCTGCAATGGTTCGTTGTTTACAACTATAATATGGTTTATAGAATATTAGTGGCTTATGCCGCTAATGTCTAATAAATACTTATTTTGCCGTTGCGTGGACATAGCACCTGATGCTGGTGTTTTCTTGTCAAGGTTGACACTAAAAACGGGCCGCAATCTGCTACGGGGTTCGCTATTTGTTAATAATGGGGCATCAGCGTAATACTACACTAATACCTCCTTAAACTCAAATAATTCTACGGAATACAATCCCGTAGAACATACTCACCATATGGTTCTAATTTTTTTGGGTAATTTGTTAGTCTATCTTCAATAGTAAAGATAGCACAAATTAATGGCATTTAAGGGGTGGCTGATATTACGAATCCCCGTCAGGCCGCCTTGCTTAAAAACCACTATGTTATCTTCCGCCTACCAGCCGATAATTTATGAAACATGAACACTACTGCGTAGTGATATAATACCTGTATTATATTACTCATGTAACATAAACCCCTCACAAGATTTTTTACCATATGGTAAGTAATCTTTGTCCGACTATACCCTATAAAAAAATTAAATGTGAATTAATGTAATAAATTAATTACACTAACCCACATTTAATTAAATTGCCCCCAACAGGCATTTAAGCATTATTCCTCTTCGTCACCCTCCGTGACTATTTCCTTAACTCCGCAAATAATGGTTGGTTGTCCGTTTTTGTTTAATGTTCCATCCCATTGTCGCTTTGTTGTATCTGTTTCCTCAGCAATATAATTCCTATATGCATTATCCATCATTGTTGAAGCCTGTTCCCACATATAATCTGCTAATGTATTATCTGCGTCAAAGTGGGTATATCCGCCTCTTGGCATTACTAATGTTTCAAAAGAGGTGTGCTTCAAACCTGCTTGGACACCTGCTTGAAAATCCTCTTTAAGGGAATCTCTCGCTTGAATTACTTTAGCATCAATTGAAGGTCTGCGGCCTCTTTGAATTGGGTTATTAGGGCATACATTCAATAATGCTCGTAGGCTCTCCCATAGTTTTTTCCTGTCCTGTGGCTGTTCTTGAGCCGAATTAAGTATCTGCTCAATTGCGCCATTATAGACGGTATCATTGTTATCAAGCCAAACATAAACACATTCTGTGTCTGCTGACCATTTTTCATCTGTTATTGTATTATCTGTCATTTATTTTCACCTTTTAATTCTCCTTTGCTCTTAGCCCGTTGGGGACACCCTTAGAATGATAATACATCATATGGGGCCGCTACGCTTAATGACAAAGATATTACCATATGGTGAAGAGAGTTTATTAAATTGAATTTTAATTCAACAGTATGCTGGTTTAATGAACTCTTGCCCGCCAGAAAGAATAAGGACATACTTTATTTTATGGAGCATTAGACTAACTAATATCTCCTAAAACCGTATTTTGCTACGCAACCATATGGAAGGAAAATCTACTGTGGCGTTTTCGCCAATATTGTGTTTATAGAATATTAATGGTAATAACCGTTGGTATCTAATAAATTTAAATATTAAGTGGATTAGTTTCCCGATACTTCTGCGGCACAAAGGGTTCAAACACCCCTTTATAATGTTCGAACATTAAAACCAACAGAAATCAGGTAGTACGGAGTTAATCGTAATATACAATAGTTTATTAGATATCAGCGACAATTATCACTAATATTCTATAAACCGTATAATCGGCTAAAGCCGCCCGATTAACTCACAGTCTACCATATGGTTGCAATATGTTTGTATGTGGTTCTAAGCAACCAGAAAAAATTAAAAAAAAATAGAGCCATAGAAGGGAATTACCCCCTCTATGACTCCGTGTTCGCATTACCTGTTTGTTTTTGATTAAAGAATTATTCTTCTTCATCAGAAATAAGGCTCATTAGCCCTGCTTCTGTTCCATCCCATGACCCATCTTTATATGAGTCCTTTAGGACAGTTCCAGCAGATTTAACCAATACTGCCGCAAATGCTGTTCCGTCAGCATGATTGCGAACTCCCTTACTTCGACCATGACGCAAAATAACTGCTCTAAAGTTATTATTACTATCAAATGCACTACCAAATGCTTCTGTAATATCAGCACTAATTTGGTCTAAAACCGCTAATGGGCCTGATGGTAGTGCTGGAGGCTTACCTCTCCTACCAAATGGGCTTCCGGGTTTTCCTTTGCACAGTTCTTTAATACTCTTAGCAACACCTTCTAAATCGGCTTCATTTGAGTTATTACCCAAATTAACCAAGTAACCAAGTGTTACTGCCGTTCCTTCATCAAAAACTCCCGCATCTATTGCATCCTGTAAAGGTGCAACTACACGGTCATTCCATTCTTGTTCATCCATAATGTTTTTCTCTCCTTCCCCTTCTTGGGGTATTCTTTGCATACATTTAGACTATATAAGGGTAACACAAAGTTAGACCCATATGGTATGTAAATAGTTTAATATAACAATGTATGTTTTAAATACATGGTCATTTTGACATAGTAGATACTTCATTTTGATACAGTAAATAACAACTACTGCTAACACTATTTGAAGTATTCAGAAGTGTACTTTTAACACCACAATTCAAATTACCATATGGTAGTAATCTTTGTATATACCAGACCTAAATAATTTATTTAGGATTTACAGATATAAAATCAACGCTTAAAATGTTTTTTACATGAATAACACATTAAACTATAATCGTGTATTGTATCTTTTGTGAAAAACTTTCCACAGGCTTCGCATTTTTGGGTTCTCGGTGCTTCTTTAGGCATAATAGTTTAAATGGCTAACACTATATAAACGATGTATATTGATTATTAGGGTATAAACAAAGATATAACCATATGGTATGAGTTAAGTTTCTACTGTGGAACTTTAGGTTTATAGAATATGAGTGGTATTTATACGGAGTGTGTATTATTACACATTACTCATATCTAATAAACCAATAAAAGTTCCCACGTTGAAATTTATTGCCATAGGCCGAAATACCCTAAAACAATCTTAGGGTCTGCGTAATATAAAGTTTTAGTTTTGCCTAACCCACCTATTATTCAATACAATAAACCCAACGTTAAAACATTATAAACTTAACCATATGGTCAGGTTTAAGTGGTATAATGTATTATGCCCTATAAACCAACGTGCCCCACTTGTGGCCTCATTATAAAACTATATTATATCTTAATTAGTAATTAACATACTGTTAACGACTTTTTTTATAAACACCGCTACACTACATCTTATTATATTTATTGCTACACAATAACCGTTACCCTATATAATAAAATGTTGTTTACAAAAAACCATTTTAATATAAAATAGATATAAACTCAACCATATGGTACGAGTTATTTATTATTAATTGAATATTTATTCAACAGTTTATCTGCTTGTTAATGATGAATAACGAAGTACCTTAACTTTCTGGTTTTAAAAATTTAAAAAACATGAAGTTAAATATGGGTTTAAAAACCCAAACTTCATATAATTTAAAAGAACCATATGGTAATAAAAGAAGTTTATTAAAAGAAAGTTTATCTAAAGAAGTTTATTAAAAGAAAGTTTTAAAATTAAGTATGCAGGAACCTGCGATTCTTGCGAAAATTGAGGGTGGGCCGCCCCTTATAAAGAACAGCCATCTCAAGAGTAACCTTGACGGCCCGACCTGCTCACCAACTCCACCTCTTAAATGCGAGAAATACCTAATTCCCCCTATAAAGGTTATAGTCAAATTGTAACAATTATTTTACCTTTCAAATTCCACTAAAAATCATTGGGTGTATTTCAATTGGTTTTATATCATATAGTTATACTATGAAGATATGATATGATATATACATATATGATATGTAGTAGTTACCCTCTCCGATGATGTTTGTTGTATTATTGTTACTTGTGACAAACATTACCTACCCAAAATGATAGGGTAGTTAGAAACTACCTAAGATTATAGTATTATTGTTATTATTGTTATTATTGTTGTACTACTACTACCCCCACTAAAAAAATATCATATAGAGCATAGGGGGAGGGGGGGGGTGGTGTTGCGACAAACATGACAAACATGACAATAATTAGATTCTGGTTCAAAACTGTAGATTTTGGCAACAATAATGCAACAAACATAGCAACAAACATGATTCTGATAATGCTCAGTAACAACATTAATAGGTAAATACAAGGTGGAACAAATATGGGTAAAATGAGCGAAATTGCTAGAATGCATAAAGAAGGATATTCAATTGAATACATTGCGTGGCAAATGAAATCAAATACTGTAGCAATTAAGAATATAATATATGGTGATGCAAATGAAAGGTGATTTTTTAGAGTTGGGCATAGTTAGCCTACTAATAATTAGTGTGATTGAGATTGGTTTCTGGGCATATATTTGTTCAAAGATTTCAAGAAAATTAAGTACAATACTGAGGAATAACAATGAAAGCAAATAGAGAAGATATAACAAGAGTAAGGATAAGACACGCAATGTATCAAATAGATATGCGATTGAGGCAAAACTCAACAGGATATACTAATCCAAAACTAAATGTGGCTAAATCCCCAATTGTAGGTAAAAAGCCCGGACAGTTTGTTTGGGTTGCATTTGATAATGGAGCGCATGAAATAATGCTATGGGGTAATTTAGAGCGTTTAGATACACATGGCAAATGGCAAGAATATTAAACTTATTAGGGTTTCAACAGTAAAAATAGGCAAAACTTTCACTCCGGTTGATAGTAGAGTCATCTATGAACCTATTTTCCCTAATTGAAGGATAAAAGAGGAATAAATATGGAATGTAATTGTGAAAAAGAGATGATTTTTGAGAAAATAGAATGGGAAAACCCATTGGCAATTGTTACTTATTATTGTAATGATTGTGATAAGTATTGGGAATGTGTAATGACTACAACTTTAGTGGAGATGGAAGAATGTTAGATTTATACGAATTTTTAAATGAACGTGGTTATGAAGTCAGGGGATATATAAAAGAAGATATTATATTTACTGGTGAATGCGAAATGTTTGATTTAGATGGTTTTACATTTACATTCCATGATAGAGTATTAAATATTTGCAAAAGTTTTGTAGATTATCGAGGAAAAGACTCACCTAGAGTTACTAATCAGTTTGAAATTATGGTTAATATGATGGAAAAGTATCATAAGATTGGAAGAATTGTTGGGGCTAAAAGACCATTATACTTAATATTAGATTGGAGTGTGGTAATGGAAACAGATAATGATTTACATATGGCGCAACTTATTTATGAGAAGTTGGCTGAAGTGTATGATATATGGGAACAGACAGTATTTGATGTTATTTACAATGAAGCAGATTTTGAAGAATTATATATGGAGATGGAAGAATGAAAGAAAAAATAGTAAAGGGAAGAAAAAAATACACTTGTAATAAGTGTGGAAAAATGATTGAAAAGGGCGAAGAACACGTATCAAGGACAATATTTGATAATGGTATAACAACCCAAAGAGAACATATTAAATGTAGTACTACTGATATACTATATGTTTTGGGTTTCTTTATAGCAACACTAATATTTTTAGGGACTGTGATAAAATGAGAAGAAAATTTGTAACTGTTGAAGTTAAATATGATACAGAAGAAACATGGGAGAAATCTTTTAAAGAGATTGAAGAGGTTTTTCTATTGATGAATAATATAACTAGAAATGCTAGCATAGTTAGAATTGAACAAGGGGTGAATGAATAATGTGTGGTGAAGGCTGTACGCATGAAGAATTTGAACAAATTGATTATGAATTTTTAAGATTCCATAGTTGTAATAATAATTGCATGGTTCATGTTGCTTGGGTTAAGTGCAACAATTGTGGGATGCTAGGACAAAGAGAAGAAATATCCTGTATTTGTAAAATAACATGGGGTGAATGAATAATGGGATATAGAAGTGATATATTTATTTGTTGTGAAGAAGATTGTACTGAGTTTATTAGTGCTATTTTAGAAGCAGAACCAGATTTCCATATGATAGATGATGGAAAATTTAGAGCAGCATTTGAAGGATGGAAATGGTATGAAGGTTATTCTCATGTTGATAAAATTATGTCAGCAATGAATAATATAAAAGAAAGAGAATGTGAAGGATATATGGGAAGAAAATATATGGATTTACCATATGGCTATATGGAAATAGGCGAAGAATATGATGATATAGTTGAGTATGGTAGACCATATGATTATGGTATTAATTTTGTTAGACATTTGGAGTGGATTTAAATGTGTGATGGAGTAATAATTATATGTAAAATATGTAATAGGTCAGAAAGAATATGTAAATGTGAGGAATAAAAATGAAAATAGAAATGTGTGAATGTGTATATCCAAAATTGGATGAGGCACTAATGATTAGAACGAATAATAAATTACCACGATATAAATGTAAGAAGTGTGATAATTATTGGGTAAATATAAGGAGAGATGAGAATGGAAATTGAGTATAGAATAATAAATGATGAAGAAATGCCACCAATAGTATTTTCAATAAATGATGATGATAGGCCAAAGATAGTAATTAATCGTTATCACCAAATATGGTTATCCCTATATAGGGCCGAAATTGGTGGTTGTGCAAAAAGTTTGTATGAAGAGATAATTAAATTGTTAGATGGTCATTTAGCAGAACAAAGGGCGGTGGAAAAGTATGAGTAAGAGATATATAAGAATGAATAATATTTGTTTAGATTTAAATGCGGTTGAAACCATTGAATGGGAAAAAGTTGATGATGAATATTCAGTTAAATTACATATGAAAAGTGGCAAACTGTTTACCCGCCAAGTATCTAATACACAATTGAAGCAATTAAGACAACAATTTAGAGAAATAGTAGGTGAAACATATGAGTGAAAAACAAGGAAGAATAGTAAGACCAATGGTAGCAATTAGCGTTGCAGATAATTATGATGAGGCAAAACATGAATGGCGAGTAACAGGCAATGTCTGGGATTATGCACCTGTTCATGTATCAAATCATCCTAATCAATGTTTATGTGGACATAAAATTCGTTGGCATTTTGAAATAGAAAATACAGAAAATCATTTGCTTGAAATTGTAGGTTCTGATTGTGTAGAAAATTGGATGGTTTATAGACATTTAACAGAAAACAAAAAGATAGACCCTGCTACTGTAACAGAAGAAAAAATCAAAGAATGGATGGAAACAATGGTGATGGAATTAAAGGCTACTGCATGGCAAGCAAAACATGGAGAACACTTTAACGAAATGTTTACTGCAATTGCTGATATTGATTTAAGAGTAAATACTAATGTTAAGAAATCTAAATATGATATTCAAACTGCAAGGTATGAGCCTGTCTATACATTAAGAAAGAAAGGTTCTGGTTCACACGGCCAAAGTTATAAAATGGCTAGTATTGTATGGAGATGGAATCATCCAGATAATCCAAAATCACAATCTATTAAGTATGGATTTCCTACTGATAAATTATGGGCAGACTTAGTATTATTTTATGCTATGTGGCAGGATAAATTAGATTATCTTGAAAAGGAAAATGCTGAAAGACTCAAAAGAATAACAAAAG
>Ga0114933_10001435_pt1 | contig 26531 bp, 21 predicted proteins | sample 4SBtaG_FD_89691 | JGI IMG/M metagenome (GOLD analysis project Ga0114933, IMG submission 89691) | Deep subsurface microbial communities from Kolumbo volcano to uncover new lineages of life (NeLLi) - 4SBTROV12_W25 metaG | ecosystem: Environmental > Aquatic > Marine > Volcanic | place: Kolumbo... | reverse complement strand
GACGATTCCATCAATAACAAAACCGGACGCAAGATCTTTGGTTGTGGTTTCTTTCACGACCATACCGCCAAGCTCAATCAACCCAACTATCCCTGGTCTCAGAATATTGTGTCCATTGGATTGCTGAACGTCAAAGTTTACAAGGTAGAATGCTTGAGAGGAATCCGGGCTAGAAACACTAATCATTTCTATCACGGATAAGCTCGACTATATTTGTGCTCTTCACAATCACTACAACCAAAACAGCGAGGGCCATAGCAAACCATTGAAAGGCGTAAGACATACTACTTTCAGGCCTTAAATGAATAGTTGGCCAATATCTTTCTAAAACACCCTGACTACCCTTTTCCAGTCGCACTTCATAGGGAAAAAGCGGATTTCCAAAGAACTCCTTGAACCCTTCCACATTAAAGCGGTGCAATCGTATAGGCCAAGTCTTTCCTATAACTTTTTCGGGCATGAAAAATGATTGCTCAGGGGGAATATAAATCTCGGCTACAATATGCTGTTCTCCTAAGACAGGCCTGACTGTTGGAAGCTGCATTCTATCGGGATGCCCCAATACCCACCCTCTGTTCACAAAAACAATTTGATCGGTAGATTTCAACCGGAACGGAGTAATAACTTCGTAACCTAACCGTCCCTTAAAAAACTTATTAACGATAAATATTGAAGTATCGTTGAGATAATTTCCATTCAGGGACACTCTTAAATACTTTAACGCATTTTTATTATCCATCGACAAGCTATCGATGGGCTTAGGCACAGCCATTCGTTGACTATTGATAAGTCTTTGCATTTGGCGTTTTTCATCTACCCGGCCGAGCTGCCAAAACCCTAGCTTTATCAACAAAGATAAAGCTAAACCCACACAGAGTGCGATTTTCCAATCAAATAGGATTTTTAGTCTATTTTCTAATTTATGCGCCAATAGCACTCAAGTCCAATATTCATTTCAAAATCACCATCCTACACGAACGACCCATTCAACTAACATAAGAAGTCCAATCTCGTGAACGATCACCATACACAAGAAAAAATGGATTTAAATAGGAATCTTTAGTGTTGTACAAAAGCGGTTTACCATCTAGCAAGGTGATTTCACCCCCTGCTTGTTCAACAATACAATGTGCAGCCGCGGTATCCCATTCGGAAGTCAGCCCCATACGGGGATAAAGATCGGCCGCTCCCTCAGCCACCAAACAAAATTTCAAAGAACTTCCCATAGAAATAATTTCATGGTCACCCAGTTTCTCAAGGAATTCGGCCAAAGCTCCAGTTTTATGAGACCGGCTACCAACCACGGTTGGCCGTTCTGAAGCTCGGCTCTTAGCTCGAATTTTCACTGTGCTATTGTCCTTTGTTTTCTTAAATGCGCCCAACCCTTTCGCGGCATAATAACACTGGCCATAAACTGGAACATAAACCACACCGAGGACCGGTTCGTGGTTATGGATCAAAGCCACATTTACGGTAAATTCTCCATTTTTTTTAATAAACTCCTTGGTCCCGTCCAAAGGGTCAATTAACCAATAGGTTTCCCAAGAATTACGTATTTCAAAAGATAATTCGGTTCCCGATTCTTCCGAAATAATGGGGAAGCCAAGTTCGAAACCTTTGATTGCATCTACCAAGCAACGGTGAGATGCTAAATCAGCCTCGGTCAACGGCGAACTATCCTCCTTAATCTGGACGACAATTTCATCTCTGTAGATATCTAGTATTTTTTCACCCGCCTGCTGCGACGAGGTTACAACGGATGCAACTAAGGATTCAAGATCAACATTTTTCACGTTTAAAATACTCCAAAGTTAAAAATAGTGCAGCCAGACTTCTCGCTTCGCTACATTCGCCCGAACTAATCAGGTTGTCGATATTATTCAATTGCCATGGTATTACCTCCAACTCCTCCGGCTCGTCACCGGAAAGTTTTTCTTCATATAAATCCTGAGCTAAGATAATATTGGTTGCGTGCTCTAAGTATCCGGGAGCAATTGTTAAGGATGTCAAGTATTCCATTTTGCGGGAGCCATAACCAATTTCCTCTTTGAGCTCACGATTTGCAGCTTCGAGAATATCCTCACTCCCATCGATTTTCCCTTTAGGAAACCCTAACTCATAACGATGTACACCAGCAGCATATTCCCGCACCAATAGTACAGTATCCCTATCGAGGATAGGTACAACCAGCACTGCACCACCAGAAGACCCACGGACAAGACGCTCGTACTGTCTGCGCTCCCCATTGCTGAATTCCAAGTCCATCGATTCGATTCGAAACAAGCGCGTACAGGCAAGGGTTTTGCGTTTTAAAATCGTTGGCTTCGTAGGCATTTAGTGACTAAATTCCGAGTCTGCTTGATAGAACTATAGTAGATCATCATTGACCGAAACAAATTAAAAATGATGTACCCAAAACTTGGATAATCGGCATTTTGACCAGACAACACCGTATTCTACATATTGGTCTCGTAGAATTATGTTAACTGTAGGGAAAAAGGAAATCTGTAGGACCGAAAGAAACTTACCCCGACGTCTATTCTATCTTCGATATTTGTATTTCAGGATCGTTTCCGTCGCTTATAATTTTGATTCTTTTTCCCAGGATTTTGGTTTCCCTTATATCTAGCCTTTCTTGGACGATTTCCAACCGCAGATTTAACGTTTGGCAGTAAGTCATCCGTTATTTTTGCTATCGTCAATTTTTCGCCAATATAGTCCTCGATGTCTGGAAGAGAATAAACATATTCCTCGCAAGCTAAACTGATTGCTTCCCCGCGCTCACCCAGGCGGGCAGTTCGACCAATTCGATGCACATAATCTTCTACGTTCGTCGGCAAATCATAGTTAAAGACATGAGACACCATTGGAATATGGAGTCCACGGGCAGCAATATCGGTAGCAATAAGGATGGGAATTTCAGCCTGCCGAAACTGCTCTAGTAGGCGTTGACGCTTCTGTTGTGGAACGTCACCCGACAAAAGACCCGCAGAGAAATCATTAGCTTTTAAAAAGCTGTATACGGTTTCCGCACATCTTTTCGTATTGACAAAAATTATGCCGCGAGAAGGATTTTTTTTCCCCAATAAACCAATCAAAAGTCGAATTTTTTGGTCGTTCGATGGGCAGTAAATACTCTGGTCAACTGCTTTAGCGGTAATTTGCTCCGGTTCTACCCGCACTATTTCCGGGCTATCCATATGCTCGTATGCTAATTCTGTAACTCGATAGGACAAAGTCGCCGAAAATAGCAAGTTCAACCGCTGCTCGGGTTTGGGCATTTTGCGGAGCAGATAACGAATATCCCCGATAAACCCCAGATCGAACATTCGATCAGCTTCATCGATCACCGCGACTTGGATATACCTTAAGGTAAAAGACTTTTGTTTGTAGTAATCAATCAATCGCCCGGGCGTTGCGATAATGATATCCACCCCATCAGTAATTGATTCGAGTTGTTGCCTATACCCTGTACCTCCGTATACCAAGCCAATACGAAATTCGGAATATTTTCCTAGTTTTAGCGCTTCATCATAGATCTGTATGGCGAGTTCCCGGGTAGGCGCAAGGATTAGTGCGCGTGGAATTTGAGATTTATTACCCTCCGCTGAATTTAAAAGGTATTGAAAAGTCGCAACTAAAAACGCAGCTGTTTTTCCCGTTCCAGTTTGGGCTTGTCCTGCAACGTTTTTCCCTGTTAAACTTATCGGCAGAGTTTTTTCTTGAATCGGGGTGCAGTAATGGTAATCTGCTTCGCGCAGTCCCTTTAAAATTTGGCTTGAAATAGCAAAACTTTGAAACTTTATTTGTGTAAGGGGGCTCCCGGTCATAGACTGAACATCGGTCCATGCGAGATAAAACTTGCAAATTTCGTAGAATTAGGCTGAAATAACAAATTCATCTGAGTTTCCTTAAAGTACTGTCGGGCAATTCTAACACAGTTACTTCCCAGAACCCGACAATTTCCCAACAACAAAACTTTCGGTGGCAAATGTGAGTGAAGCAATTCTTCATGTAACTGATGATACTTTTGAAGAGCGTGTATTAAAATCGGGTTCGCCCGTACTCGTGGATTACTGGGCGGAATGGTGCGGTCCATGTAAAATGATTGCGCCAGTTTTGGCGCAGATTGCAACAGATTATGAAGGCAAGGTAGTCATTGCCAAAGTAAATATCGATGAAAATCCAACAGCACCTCAACGATACGGCGTCCGAGGCATCCCAACTTTGATGCTGTTTAAAGACGGTGAGGTTGAAGCGACTAAGGTTGGAGCGGTCACACAAGCCCAGCTCGCCGAATTCCTTGATAGTAATCTATAATGCCTATCCTCATCGGTTCCTAACTGGACGGGCAATAAATCCTGTGCTAGTTTTTTTTATTATAATAAGCAATTCCTTCTTAGGTAATCTAACTCTAATCTTCTAAATAGGGATTTCCCAAAAAGTAATCCATTTCCCTCCTTATTCAGGTCTTCCCTGAATACCCTACCCCTTATTTCACAAAATATGAATTTAACAGATATCAAACGAAAACCAGTTCCGAGGCTTATCGAACTTGCTCAATCCCTGAAAATTGAGGGTGTTTCCAGAACACGCAAACAAGATTTAATTTTCTCCATCCTCAAAAAGCACGCTAAGAGTGGGGAGGATATATACGGCGATGGGGTATTGGAAATTCTTTCCGATGGATTTGGATTTTTGAGATCATCCGACAGTTCGTATTTAGCAGGACCAGATGACATCTATGTTTCTCCAAGCCAGATTCGTAGATTCAACCTACGAACCGGCGATACCGTTTCGGGTAAAATTCGTCCGCCAAAGGACAGTGAACGATATTTTGCCATGCTCAAAGTTCAGGAAATTAACTATGAACCTCCTGAAAATGCTAAAGGCAAAGTTCTTTTCTCTAATCTGACGCCTCTGTTTGCAAACCAACGATTTGTTCTTGAACTCGGAAATGGTACGACAGAAGATCTTACTACGCGGATTATTGATTTGGCAGCACCCATCGGGAAGGGCCAACGCGGTTTGATTGTTTCACCCCCTAAAGCTGGTAAAACCATGATTTTACAAAGTCTGGCCCAGTCTATTGCCGAAAAGGCCCCAGAATGTCATCTCATTGTTTTATTGATCGATGAGCGCCCTGAGGAAGTCACTGAAATGGAACGTTGTGTGCGTGGCTCGGTGGTTTCCAGTACATTCGACGAGCCGGCCACCCGCCATGTTCAAGTAGCCGAGATGGTAATTGAGAAAGCTAAACGCTTAGTTGAGCATAAAGCTGATGTGGTAATTTTGCTCGACTCCATCACACGTCTAGCCCGAGCCTATAACACAGTAGCCCCCTCTTCTGGCAAAGTACTGTCGGGGGGCGTCGATTCCAACGCATTGGAACGGCCAAAGCGTTTTTTCGGCGCAGCGCGAAATATCGAAGAAGGAGGCAGTTTAACGATTATTGCTACAGCTTTGGTCGATACGGGTTCCCGCATGGATGAAGTCATTTACGAAGAGTTCAAAGGAACAGGTAACATGGAATTGCATCTGGAACGAAAAATAGCGGAAAAACGAATTTACCCAGCAATCAATATTAGTCGTTCTGGAACACGTCGTGAAGAATATCTTGTGAATCCCGATGAACTTCAAAAAAGCTGGATCTTGCGTAAAATTCTACAACCCATGGATGAGATAGCCGCTATTGAATTTCTCATAGGAAAGCTTAAGGATACCAAAACAAATTCCGAATTTTTCGAGTCGATGAAGCGTTAACCCACATTTCCCACTAGTTTTCACTCCTAGGACCGGGATTGTAGTTAACACTAACAACGCCCATATCTGAGGGTTCGCATTCATCGAACTTAGCTACGTAACACGTCAATATGTTTCTTATCTACTCTCTGTCTACAAATCCCGGATAACACGATTAAAAAACGGATTACTTCGCCATATCATCAGAGGATACAGTTTGCACCGGCTGTGTACCGTCTTCAGACAGTTGGGCGACCGATTTGGGTAGTTGTTTTTTGACTTTTACGCCAAGTTCCACAAAGCGATTAGCCTGCCGGATCAAATTTCCTTGCCCTCGGGATAGTTTGTTCATGACGCTGTCATGGGTTTTCTGTACAACACCTATTTGAGTACCAAGCTTTTCCAGGTCCTCAACAAAGACCCGAATTTTATCGTACATAGCACCCGCTCTCTCGGCAATCAATTCGGCGTTTTCATTTTGCCGCTCATAGCGCCAAATATTCTCGATGGTCCTAAGCGTAGCCAGCAGTGTAGTTGGTGTCACTACCACGATATTATGCCCGAAAGCTGCAGAAAATAGTTTATCATCGTGCTGAAATGCAGCTAAAAAAGCACCTTCAATTGGCATAAACAAGAGGACAAAATCTAACGAACGGAGCCCTTTAAGCGCAGCATAGTTTTTATTACTAAGATCTTTGATGTGATTGCGAATAGCTCGCACGTGTTCATTAAGCGCCTGTATTCGTGATCTTTCGTCCAACGCCACACAGAAAGCTTCGTATGCCTCCAAGGAAACCTTGGAATCGATCACCACATCCTTGCCCTCAGGAAGATGAATGATCACATCGGGTTTAAGTAACCGGTTATCACCATCTCGAAATCCAGTTTGAGTATGATACTCGACACCCTTACGTAAACCTGATTGTTCTAATATTCGCTCGAGCACCAATTCCCCCCAATTACCTTGCACTTTCTTATCTCCCCGCAAAGCTTGGGTTAGATTTATTGCATCCTCGCTAATTCTTTCCGTGCGGAGTCGAAGATTTTTAATTTCTTCCCGAAGTGAGGTACGGTCTTTGCTGTCATTCAGGTAAACATCATCAACTTTTTTCCGAAACTCTTTAATTTGTTCCCGTAGAGGATTGACAAGATTGTCAAGGTCCCGATTATTTTGATCACTAAATTTTTTACTTTTCTCTTCCAATATCCTGCTGGCGAGACTTTCAAAATGATGGCTAAACTGCAACTCAGCATTTTGAAGCAACTTTATTTTTTCATCGATAGTTTTTCGTTCCTCCTCTATGCGTGTTTTAAGTTCCGTATTGACTAACTTTAACTGGCCAACCATTTGTTGTTGTATTTCCACATCTTGGGAAAGGCTTGCCCTATCCTTTCGGCTTTGTTCAAGCAATGATTCTGAAACCGCGAGTTGAGTTTGAATCTGATTATTGATGTTCTGCAAACCCAATACCTGACCTTCCTTTTCGCTGAGTTTTTGCCGAACGCTTAAAATGATATTTTTACACTCACCAGGATGATGACCACGAAAACGCCAGAACAACAAACCACATCCCATTAAAAATCCTATCAATCCAGTGTAAAAAGGATTCAGGCCCATCATTCCATCAATAACATCGGCAATTAAATTCATTCCCAATCCTTTTCTACCAATCGCTTCACACGTAACCAGCCATCAGGAATTCTAGGTGCATAAACATAATAAAGTCCGTTATATTCTTTCATCTGGAATTCTTGGCGTGGATTCCCCGCAATATTTTGCTGAATAACCCTGATACAATCGTCAAAAACGTCAGTGACAATTGCCACATGGCCATACAAGGTATCCGAAAATACGATAATGTCATTGATAGCCGGTTTAGCGTTTCCTCCGCATCTATATTGAATTAGATTTCGACGAAGATTCACGGCCCCGTGCTCAACTCGAGAATCGAAAAAGTTTTTGGCATGGCCCCATACATCAGGCATTTTATGATTCAATACCAAAAAGTAAAACCGCTTTACGAATTCAACGCACTGCCATTTTTGGCCATAATAGTATTCATCACTGCTAAAATGGCGACCATGACTACGATCTTTTTCGAATCCGTTTTCAAAAACCGGCACACCACAATAATGATCGATGACACTGCCGATTGTCCCAGATCCTTGCGAAGTCGTGACAGATTTTTCGGCAAGTTGCATCTTTGGATGCTTGTCCATACGTTATAATTAATCAAAAACCCTATTCAACATTTTCATTGTCTTGAAAAATATCCTGATTTTTACTGATTTGGATGGGACATTGCTCGATCATTACACTTATTCCCATACTGTCGCCAATGACGCTTTAAATCGCATTGCCGGTTCAAATATCCCGCTTGTTTTTTGCTCTAGCAAAACCCAACCCGAAATCCTTAATTTGCGAAAAGAGATTGGCAACAGTCACCCCTTCGTGTTGGAGAATGGTGGAGCCGTAATTGTCCCGCAGGGCTATTTTAACGAAAACGGTGAAATTGACCATGTCCAATCATTCGGTGCAAACTACGAAGAGATTGTACGCATTCTTGCTAATTTAAAGAAATATGAAGGATTTTTATTTAGAGGGTTTTGGGATTTCTCAGTCAACGAGATAGCTGAAATCACAGGATTATCCTTAAAAAAATCGGCGCACGCAAAACAGCGGTTATCGAGTGAACCCCTATTATGGGACGGGAGTACTGCGGATCTTACCCGGTTTCAACATGCACTAGAACAACATAAATTGAAAGTAGTTGGAGGCGGAAGGTTTTATCACGTAATGGGAATGACTGATAAAGCCCATGCGGTTCAGTGGTTAATCGATCGCTATCAAGAAAATTTTCCCACTAAAGAATTTCTTACAATTGCATTGGGAGACAGCCCCAACGATGAAGCTATGCTACGATTGGCGGATATTGCAGTTGTAATTAAACCGGCTAAAGGTGACACTATGATACTTGATGATTGTGTTTCGGCGATTTATCCAGAAAAAATGGGACCAGAAGGATGGAGCGAAGCCATACAGCAAATTTTGGATCAAAACAATTAAAGCTCCTCTATGGGTGATTTATTTCAAAACGGCGCGATCACAACTTTACATAAATTAGCATCCAGGCCGCTTGACGAACTAGAAAACGAGTTAGTCACCTTTTCCCGAGACCGACCAATGGCCTTGGTTTTACCCTCTTTGTTTTCTGAACTATCAGGTCCAGCACTCACCAAAATCCTCGACGAATTGTATGATGTTCCCTACCTTGAAGAAATCGTCATTGGTTTAGACCGGGCCAACAAAGAACAATTTGAGCACGCGCTTAAGTTTTTCGGGCGATTACCCCAACCACATAAAATTTTATGGAATGATGGCCCTCGCCTAAGGGCGTTGGACAAAATACTCGCCGATATTGGGCTTGCTCCCGAACAACTAGGGAAAGGCCGCAACGTTTGGTATTGTTATGGCTATATTATTGCCTCAGGAAAATCAGAAGCCGTAGCGATACACGATTGCGATATATTGACCTACAACCGAGCCATGTTAGCCAGGCTTTTCTACCCAGTTGCCAATCCATCGTTCAACTTCGAATTTTGCAAAGGTTATTATTACCGGGTAACTGAAAACAAGATGAGTGGCCGTGTTTCCCGTTTACTCGTAACCCCGTTAATCCGGGCACTCATAAACATCGTTGGACCGCTAGATTATTTGGTGTATTTAGACAGTTTCCGGTACCCTTTGGCTGGAGAGTTCGCGATAAGAAAGGAGGCCATGGAAGAAATCCGTATTCCCAGCGATTGGGGTCTTGAAATTGGAGTTTTGTCAGAAGTATTCCGTAACCATTCCCGAAATCATCTGTGCCAGGTCGAAATCGCCGACGTCTACGACCATAAACACCAATCGCTTTCTGTCGATAGTCAGAAAACTGGTTTGTCGAAAATGAGTATCGATATCACCAAATCAATTTTTCGGAAATTGGCTACCAATGGCGTAGTATTCAGCAAAGAAACCTTTCGTACTATAAAGGCGACTTATTACCGTACCGCGTTGGATTTCATCGAACAATACTATTGTGATGCCTGCATCAACGGACTGCATCTAGACCGCCATCTCGAAGAAAAAACTGTGGAATTGTTTGCCCAGAATATCGTTCAGGCTGGAGACTATTATCTAGATTACCCTATGGAAACACCTTTTATTCCGTCTTGGAACCGGATTACTAGCGCTGTTCCAGACTTTTTAGAACAATTACATGAGGCTGTAGAAAAAGACAATTATGATCTATAAGCCCAACGTCATCATAACGGCCATCTCTTCTCCTGATGTAATCTGAGCCAAACGAATTGCCACCATGCGCCACGCCATTACCGGAAAACTTTTGCACAAGAATCAACGTAAGCACTCCCTCGTTCGGACACAAAATGCTTATTTTATTTACAGCTTTCTATCAATTCCAAACAACCAATAGTGTCCATTCGTGTCTAGTTGATTCAATCGCAACCGGCCCGAGTGCCAAACCCAACTCAGAGTTCGATGATCCTTTTGCCCCTCCATTTTCTCCAACCCGCTAAGCCCGCTGATCCCAATCCATTTGGCTCGTTGCTTTATTTTTTTTACCGCAGGATTATAATCCCAAGCAAAATAACGCAATGGCGAAGATAGTGCTTCGAGGGATTCAACTGACCTGACATAACCATCACTTTCTATCCATTTCTGGAATGGTTGTGACCGAAAAAATTCCGTATTACCAGTATCAAACCAATTCATCGCAAGTCGAACATCTAGTTCCGGATAAGCGAATCTTAGGTAACAATAGTCGGACAACCACGGCACTAGCACAGTGCTACCTTGCAACTTCTCGCTGTTGCGGGTTAGAAACTGAGCCAAATTGTTTTTGTCAATTTCGTATGGCATCACCGGCATCAGGGTAAAGCGATTGATCAGCACTAAGGTTATGAGTAACACCATCCCAACCTGATTGCGCCAGCGTTCCGGAAATAACTCACAGGCAGCACACCATCCGCGGTGTATCAGTATTGCTGCCGGCACAAGCGCCATATAAAGAAAACGCGGCTCAACGTACGAGGTCGAAATCATAAATGGCACCGTAACCACCAACAGCCAAAAAAGCGCGAATCGAATGATATTGTCTCTAACAAAGAAACAACCAAGCAATAACAGCGGTAGAAAGGTTTGAAGTGAAACCAGCACGGCGTAAAAACGCACCAACCAAGTTTGATCACGTTGTGCGAGATTAGCAACCACTCCGCTTAGGCGCGTAATAGGATCATCAATAAGCAATCCCCAGAAAAAGAACAACAAGATAACAGACAACACAAGAATCATCGTTGATCGGAGAAACACCTGAGGCCGTGGATAACGTTCAGACAAAAATAGAAATAAACCTGCAGCCATTCCAACAAACAGCGCAATGGACGGATATCGAACAAGACATGCAAATATCAGCGTCACACAAGCAAATCCAAGATTTATCCAGCAAACAGACTTTTTACCTGCAGAAAAACTACGGAGCAAGGACAGACAAGCGAGACTAGCTAGAAACAAGCTTGGCATTTCGGACAAGACTTTGAATCCGAGATAACTGGATATAGGAATAAACGCCAAAATCACAGTAGTCCCGAAAACCTGTTGTGTCGGGATTATCTCTTGATAAAGGAGATAACAAACGTAAATAAATCCAAGCACAATTAATGCAAATATCCATTGAATCAGGTAAACAACTTGCGGGCCCGACCCAAGCATATCTACTAAAAAATCGAGAAAATAGACAAAGCCAGTTTTTGACAGAAAAAAACCTATCGGGAACAAGCCAGTAAGCTGCCCGTCTAATTCGAATAGTGTTTGTGGTTCGTGCTGAAGGACGGAATACAAATAGAAAGTTTCATCCCAATAGATAAAGGGTGTCGCACTAAGCCACAAGAAAACTGCAATGAGCATAAGAATTCGCAGCGGCGTACAAGCTAGTAGTATCAAAGATTTCCTCCAATCGTATTGTTCAGCATCCTGTACCAGTGCCTCTATAGAATAAAGCACGACGCACTCCTTCTGACCCTACAAAGGAGATGAATATGCGGTGCAGACCATTGTAGGCAATCGTCTTAGCTAAAACCAGGAGAGATACAACTACAACTGTTTGACAACAAACTTCTGTATTTTCTGTTCAAAAGTCTATTCGATAACCCAACAAGAAGAAGAAATCCCGCGTTCGGTCAGTACCACCATTTTGTTGCGTACTATTCCATTCCCCACCGATATCCGCCTCAAATTGAAACCCTCGCCAAATTCTATAGACTGTTCGAATTGAAGGACGCAGTGTGAATTGGTCATCGCCATTATCACTTTCTCTAAAATCCATGATAAACCGAGGGTTTATACGTAAATTCCGAGTAAATGGATACCGTGTATTTAGTGAAAATGTATAACGGTTCAAAGTACTCTGATCGGCAAAACGGAATCCAAGAATAGCTAGATCACCATTTTCTATCAAACTGTTCCCCGACAATTGCACCGAATAAAAATATTCCGTATTGGTCCCGCTGGTTGCAGCGATAATATCATCATCGGTAATGTTGTTGTCTCCATCATCAATAATCGATTGGGGCGTACCAGATAATTTCGATACAGTAAAATCACCACTGATCTGGAATCTTTCATATATCGGTTTTGAAAATCCAATCGTCGCAGATTTGCTAGTTGCCGTCCGATCTTCTGCGAGATTTCGAGCGGTGGATAAGGACACTTGGTCGAGCAACTGTTCTAATGAATCGAAGACCTGCCCTTGAAGCGCATTTGATGTCGTTAAAATTGGGATTTTACGGTAATCAAGATTGAAATTTACATTGGTGTTGTCAGAAAAACGGAATTGTCCGCTTAAAAGAAATATATTAAGCTCGTCAAAAAGAATATCGTAATCTACCAGAGCAAATCCCGAAACCCCAGGTTGAAAATAACGAATCTCACCACCGAGTGCCCGTCGATCAGTTTCTCCGTTGGCAGTTTGCTGGATGATAAAGGTTTCAAAATCCCATGCATCCAAGTAGGTTCCGAAATCGGCACTCAAACCATAAAAATAAGTATCGGTTTCAACGCGTACCTCACTGGCTGAATTAACTGGAAAACCCGTGACACCGCTTAAAACAATATCATCGCTTACGGGAACACTAACCAGCAGACCGTCAAAACGGCCAATCACGCCACCTACATCATTCCGAGTCTGCCGACCAAAATGAAATGATGACTGAGTATTTTTGTGGGTTCCCTCCACAAATAGATTACTAATTCGCTTGTCATCGCCAGGACCATTGGACAAAAGATCCAATGCATATCCACCTGAAAATCGCGAACGCACATCAAAATCGGACGTTTCACCTCGAATCGTAACATCAAGATCAGACGTAATGAAAGACTCAACGACTTTTAGGCCATCGGTTTCATTCGCAAATGCACGGCCATCATAAAATTGGGAGAACCCTCCAAAAACATCCCAGTTAGAAGCCTGTTGGACCGGAGTTTTGGCCTCGCGCAGTTTTTGCTTTGGTATTTTTCTGGCTGTTGATAATCCAGCAAGGCGTTGCTTTACACGTCCTACACCTTCGCCATTTGGATATTTATCTAAATAATTCTTGTATGCGTTCTCGGCACTGGCAATTTGTCCATCCCGTTCCCGCGCGAGCCCAAGATATTCCATGGCCTCCTCACCAAATCGATTATCCGAAAAAGATAAAACCGTTTCATAAAGCAGAATAGCCTGCGCATAGTTTTTTTCGGTCATGGCCTGTTTTGCATTATCCATAACTCGCGCCAAATTGGCATCAACGCCCTGAAGCGGTTTCGGTTCCGGTTCCGGAACAACAGACGAAGCAACTTGAGCAAAAGCATTGTCTGGAACTCGTTGTAATACCTCAAGGGACAACTCTGTTGTTTTTGACACACCAACCGATTCGATCTTAACGCTTTTGTTAAACTCTAAGAGAATATTACCGGTAGATCCCGTCACTTTCTCAAATCTGATAGTCCGAAGAGATACTCCATACTCAGGTCTCCAGGGTAGGTTTTCCCGTTCGGGTAGATTCAATAATTTTTGAGTCCCAAGTTCATCTAAGCGCACCCGAATCTTAAAATTAGTGCTTGGGCCTGCCGGAGTATGGGAGAGATAGGTGAGTTTTTGGTTAAGTGCTAATTGAATAAGCAAGTCATCTGATATTGCTGACGAAACAACTTCGATATTATCCAATACCCTAGATTGGGCATAGATTGACTCTAAACCTAAAATAAAGCACAGGAAAAAGCCTCTCAACAGCGTGGTCAGGCGCGACATTATACCGAATACGTTATTGAATTAACGGAGAGAATCACGCGCCAAGCGCATGCTAAGCGCGCATGCATCGAATTTCAAGTGGGCATCACTATTGCGAAATCAAGGATTGCTTGAGGGCAAAATCAATGCAAACATCCTGATTGAATGGCTGTTCCGGATCCGAGGCGCTGATGAAAACATCTAGACTACGATGATCGATATTTGGCTTAACAAAGTACCCAACAATCCTACTAAACGTTAAGGTCAAAAAAGGCCCACCTTCGGTGAAATCAGGCTCGTACAAAATTTCGTTTAAAGGCACTGCTTGCGTTTTTTCAAACACAAAAGACTCGCGTTTAAATAGCGCATCGACGTCCGATCGCCCTACTCGTAAAGGTCTTATTTCGATTCTAAGCTGATCGCCTTGTTTGAATGGAAAGTGACGGATATATTGAACCGGCAATGTTAACGCAATAACAATTTTTGAACACTTTTCGCCCTCAAAAATTCTAACATCGTCCAGCAATCGGCCTTCCACTCTCGATGTAGCGGCAAAAGAAAGCCCACAAAATACTTGTGTCAGAAACAGTAGTAAATTTGCTGTCAATAAAATCTTCATTTAAAACAAATTAAAAGTATTGGTATTATGGCAGTCATCACATTGAGTTAACGAACCATGGGGAAAGGTTGTATTATCAACACCCTGAGCGATAATACCATTGTGGCAACTAAAACAGGTTCCAATTACCGAACCATGGTCGACACGTAAAACAGGTATCCAACTGCTTGTTCGATGACAATCCTCGCAACGGCTATTGGACAATATATGTCGACTATCTTTTGGTGTCCCACTCGATCCGTTATGACATCTATTGCAGTTGTCAAAGACACCGTTATGATCAAACCGTGCACTGGTCCAGGACCTTCCGGTATGGCAAGCATCACAATCCTCGTTGGTCGGGAGATGCCTTACTGGCTTTGAACTACCTCGAATAAATCCTGCACTACTGTGACAAAAAGTACATCTTCGCGGGGTCCCTTCGAAAACAGCATTCACGTGACATTGTGAACATTCAACCCTTTTGTGCGCTATGGAAAGCTCAAACCCCGTTTGTAGGTGGTCGAAATCTAGATTAGGCGCTGCTACAACCAATGCAGGAAAACAGATGAATCCCGCAAATTGGGCAAAGACAAAAATCTTTCGTTGAATTAACCGATTCAAATATTGAAATATTGTAACTGACCTTCTCATTGGTTGATTTTTGTAGGTGTTCAACGTCTTAGCGTCTAGTAAGCATAGTTAAAATAACAGCATATACTATGCGTCTAGTAATAATTGAAGCCCAATTCGCAGTTTTAAATGGATTATTTATTACTAGCAGCGTATCCGAAAATAGAAAGCTGCTGAATAGTCTGATCCATTAAATAATTGGTATTTTGCTGTGAGAATCAATAGACATTGGAAAACCAAGATGCATCGGCATAGATGGATTATATTAGGCACTGGCTACGCTGGTGTTGACTCTATAACTCTAGCTTAAAATATTAGCTATCAATCGGCTAAGATACTAATACATATGTACCGCTATAACATGAAATATTCCAGTGACGATAAGCATGTAGAAAAGTGGAAGGTGTAACACATGCCATAGGGAAAACAATTTTTCATAAAAAGACAGTTGGACGATTTTTTTAATTGTCCCATAATAAGCAGCCAAGTATCTTTTCATTTGAGTTTTCCGTTTCCTCCGTTCTTTAGCACTCCAACCCACCTGGCGTCCGAGATCCGCGCATGCCCTGTCTAAAAGAGCAGCCGAACTAATATAAGATTTCCGTGTAATAAGCCCGACAACAAGAAATTTCCAAAAGCTGTGTATAAGATTGCTACTTGGACGCATTATTTTCTTCTCGTAGCCAAAAATACGCCCGCGTATCTTCGGTGCAAAGTTAAATACCGTGTCCATCCCAGACTTCATAAACGATTCATCCTTTCTCAACTGCGCCCATGTCACTCTATTTCCATACAATCCATAGTGAATTTTTCCATAAAGAAACCGTCCCGTTAATCCACTGGCAGCTACGATTAGCATTGAAAAAAGAGCGATATTACTGTTAGTAGAGCCCAAATTAAATCCGCAGTGATATAAGATCAGGACTGGCCCCAAAACCCCTAACTTCATATGGGCCTTAAACCAATATTTGACAGGACCGGCTTTTTTCATCCATCGAGCACGTTTCCGAAGCGAATAAAGTAACAAGGTCAATATCAAACTACCACCGGCAATACCCAATGCGTAACCTAAACCGGATTCAGGATTGATGTAGTCTTCTAGGTTAGATGACCACCCGAACACCAGGATTGCAATCACAACAAGGGAAAACAATGGCGTTGTGAGTTTTGAAATCTGGGGGGCATAGAGTTTTTGGAGCTCCGCTCTTCGCTTTGCGCCCGGATTCTTACTGCCCTCAATCTTTAGTTTTCGTTCTTTCAATGTCTCGTTCATCGTATCAATATCCATTCACAGAGGCTCGAAGGCTGACTGAAAATAGACCAATTTTCCCGCCAATGATTAGTCGATCAATTAACTGAATGTCGCCCTGAAATAATACAAAGTAAAATTTCAGGGTCAATTCCTGACCACACCCTCTTAACCCCTCACTTATTTTCTACCTGAAACCCAGCCCATATGGGGTAATCTGGGTTTTCAATCATCGTATCGACTAAACCACCAAACGAACTATAATTTTTCGATCACACGAAAAATTTTAGACCTAATTTGGCAAACTACGCACATCTTTCTAAAAGAGATCGGTATCCAAATAGAGACTAAGTTTGGTACTGCATGACTAAAATTGTGCGAATGCTCTCAAATTTATTGAGCCGTACAATACATACTGTTACGAATTTTTTAATCGATACAAAAACAAATTCACATGAGAAATCGGCCATCTCTACTTATTATCATTGTCATCAGTCTAAATAGCATAGCTCCGCCAGTATTTGCAGATCTCCATCAGGCGAAGGCAGCGGTTCGCATCAAAGACTTCGCTCTGGCCCTACAACTATTAAAACCTTTAGCGGAAACTGGAGATCCAGCAGCCCAATTCCATCTAGGTGCTTTATATCGCTGTGGGTGTGGATTAGAACGAGACGACAAATTAGCACTCGAGTGGTTTGAAAAAGCTGCTGAGAAAAACTTTCCAAGAGCTCAGTTTAGCCTGGGAAATATGTACGAAAATGGATGGGGAACAAAACTCAATAAAGAAAAGGCTATGTTGTGGTTTCAAAAGGCAGCTTTTTCAGGCCATAGAATGGCACAAGCAAAGCTTGGAAACACCAGCGTTGTACCTTTAAAACCGAAGCATATCTTGGCAAAAAATTACGCTAACAAGAAACCGGTAGATCCATACGCCATATTTCGATGGGCAGCAAGGCGGAATTTAACCGATGATGTAGTGGAAGCGCTAGAACATGGTGTCGACATTAATTTAGCGGATGAAAATGGTAGAACCGCACTTATGGATGCCAGTGAAAACGGGCATCATAAGATGGTACGCCTTCTCATAAAAATGGGAGCTAAGGTTGGATTGACCGACCAATTCCATGATAACGCTTTGCTTTTAGCCACGCGCTTTCAACATAAAAAAGTTGTAGAAATCCTGAGTGTTACTGGCTCAATTCTCAATAGCCGAGATCTAAATGGTAACACCTCACTTTTGGTAGCCTCAGAGAAAGGACATGAATCAATCGTACGAATTCTGCTAAAACACGGGGCCAATGTACATTTAAAGAACAAACGAGGAAACACTGCTTTGGCAATTTCTCAGAAAAAATCCAAGCTCAAGGGAAAACACAAAAAAATCGCTAAATTGTTGCTCGCTAATGGAGCAAAACCCATTAAAGTCAAAGTCTCGAAACCAGAAGTTCCATTAAAAATTTTGGAGCAATTATCACCCGATAAAGGCGATTCTAAAAACGCATTTAAGGGTTGGTCGCCCCTTATGATTGCAGCTTGGAGGGGACAAACCCAAGCCGTATCGACTCTTTTAGCAAATCAATACGAATCATTGGATTTAATTGATGAAGAGGGTTATTCCGTGCTGTCCCGCGCCGTCTACCAAGGTCACCACGATGTGGTAAAGATTCTTTTGAATGCAGGTGCCAAAACTGACGTAGATGCCAAAAATGTAATATCACCGTTAATCATGGCGGTCACTAATCAGCATCAAGCTATTGTTGATGAACTCGTGGACGCTGGAGCAAAACTGAATCCATCCAATGCTTTGGGACAAACGCCATTAATGCTGGCAATTTTGAAAGAACAACGCAAAATTATTAAAAAGTTGCTGAGAACTGGTGCATTGGTTGATGTTCAAGATAATAGTGGTAATACAGCGCTTATATATGCTACTAAACTAGGGGCCGACGACATAATGGAAAATCTCCTGGATCTTGGCGCCGATGTATCCATCACCAATGCTGAGGGCAGAAGCGCACTTTGGTATGGCGCCGATACAGCAAAATTGAAAATCGTGCGAATGCTTCTTAATCAGGAAGCCGTTCCAAACACAGTTGATATTCTGGGCCATGCGCCCATAACCCGGGCTATACTAAGCAAGCAACCAGCAATAGTGTCGTTGCTCATCAATCATGGATCCAATCTCGTGCACCAAACTAAAGATAGCCAGAATAATCTTTTAATGCTGGCTTCTCACATAGGCTCATCATCTATAGCAAAGCTTTTAATCGATGAAAACGCAGCATTGGATGAACGAAACTTCCAGGGTGATACCGCGCTTTTGATTGCGGCAAAGAACAACTTTCCTGACGTAGTAAAGATTTTGTTAACCCATGGCGCCAATCCAAACCTACGTAACAAAAAGAGAGAAAACGTCCGAACACTGGCAGAACAGAACAAACAGAAGGAGATTCTAGTGTTATTGGACCAATATGCACCGAAAACAAAGTGGCTTGATCAGTTGCTTTAACGGTACCTATTTAGGGGTAGCTATAGAACTTTTAACTCTGGATAAAAACGAGTCCCAGCAAACGCATCCCACTCAACAATATTTCCTAATCGCAACAATAGCCCCAGTCAAAAACAAAAACGCTGGGAAAAATGCGGAAAAGACTGGGTTCAACCCATACACTAAAGCAATATGGCTAAACGTACGGTCAAAAAGGTTGAAACCCAAACCAATCAACACACCAATCACCATCCGTTGACTCGTATTCATAACCCGATCCCAGCGAAATACAAAGGGTAACGCTACAAGCAGCATGACTAACGTAACGAGCGGATTAATCAATCGGCTCCACAGCGCTAATTGAAACTCGTCCGACTGTTGGTTGTTCTGTTTAAGAAAATAGATATATTTAAAGAGCCCGACAATTGACAGATTTTCGGCTTTAACCACAAGAATATTCGTAAGTTCGGGATCGAACAGGGAGTCCCATGTTGAATCTGCCAAAGTTTCAGCCGTGATCTCACCTTCATTGAATCGGGTCCGCTTGAGATCCGTGATATGCCATTTTCCTTTCTTAAAATTAGCCTTGCCAGCATGAATTGCCTGGGTTAAACGGTGACTATTATCAAATTCGTAAATACCGATATTTCCCAGTTTCTCGCCCGCCCCAAGGTTACGAACATTGATAAAGGTATTCCCATTACGCAACCAAAACCCGTATTTTGTCTCAAGAGCAAGTTGTTTTTTTTGTGCGGTTGCTTTGAGTAATTGCGCCGAACGTTCACTGTCAGGGGCAATAAACTCACCGATTAAAATTGCGGTAATGACAAGCACAAGTCCGGCTCTTAACACTGCCCGTATCAACTGGAACATAGATGCTCCGGATATTCGCATGGCTAAAAGCTCCCGATAATTTGCCATGGATCCGAGTGTAAATAGGGTTCCAATCAAGGCGGCAGAGGGCATTAACTCATAAAAATTACGGGGAGAAGTCAAGGCCAGATACTGGAAGATTTGTTTGAGTCCGTAATTACCTTTCCCAAGATCATCCAGTTCGTCGCCAAAGGTGACGAAATTGTAAATTGACAGCAATATAACAATGGAGACAGCAGAGCCCTTAATGATCTCCATGCCAATATATCGGTTTAGCGTTTTCATTTGGTAGCCTTTCCAGTAAAGGGACTAACCATCCATTCAAAACCAACCGCTCTGACGACCAAAATCAAAATGACGAGCAACATTAATAAATAAACCCACCAAATTCCTACCCAGGGAGGAATCAAGCGGTTGACAACCCATATTTGCGACACTTGCATTAAATTTTCATAGCTGAAATAGATCAAAAACGCCGTCAGGAAATTACCATAAATACCACCACGGGGCGCAATTCTGGCTAAGGGAACGGCAAGGAGGCTTAAAACCAGAGCACCCAAGGGAATCGATATTCTCTTTTGCAGTTCAGCTTGGTCCGCTGCAAGGGGAGATAACCACAATGCAATCGAAGAAGTGGCTTCGCGTGGAGTAGTAACTGCTGTGGCTTTTTGATCGACTCTGACACCGTACTCTCCAAATTTTGTGACCGAATAATCAGTTGTTCCTGGAAACCCCTGATAACGATAACCATTTTCAAGCACGATGTAACTGCTACCGGAAGAATCTTTCTTAACATACCCCCCCTCGGAATTAATAATGCCGAGTTTTCCATGCTGACGATTTTGTACGAATACATTTCGCATTTTGTTTACATCGCTAAGCTCCTCCACATAAAACACAATGTCTCCGTGGCTGTATTCACTAAATTTTCCTGCACTGATACCGCGAATATTGGCGGTCTGCTCCTCAACATTCATAATTTCTTCAGCTTTCTTAACAGACCACGGAAGGATAACTAACGACAGCGACCCAATAAGTACACTTAGAGGAATCACAACAATAAGAACCGCCCTAAAAATTCGGAAAATACCGGCACCACTTGCGGCCAAAATAGTCATTTCATTATCCCGATACATCCGACCAAGCACCATGAGTACCGTTAAAAAAATAGCCGAGGGTATCAGAATGGAAACCGTACCAACTATTTTTAGCCCTAGAAGAGATAAAATCGTCTCCCCCGAAATTTCGCCTTCTATCGCTTGTCTTAGGATCCGGAGAAAACGGCGAGTAGCAATAATGAGCAGCAAAACGGATAATACAGTCAACAAAGTTTTAACAATGTCACTGGCGATCATACGGTCTATCACCGAGAAAAATCGGGTATGCCTTACAATTGATCTGCCAAAAAGGTGGATTTTCATATCAAGTTTTGTAGACTGGTTTTATTTTCCCTACACTGTAATCAAAGTAACTAATGAAAACGCAATGGGCACCCAGCATGGAATATTCTATTAAAACCGGTTCGTTAGAAAAACAACGTTGTGGTTGTTTGGTTATCGGCTTTTTCGAAAAGAAAAAATTGACTCCTTCAGCAACTACCATCGACCAATCGTGCAACGGCCTCATTTCCAACTTATTGAAGCGTGGCGACATCAAAGGCAAAGTTGGTGAAACCTTAATGTTAAACCACGTCGCTGACGCGTCTGCCGACCGAATTCTACTGGTAGGCCTTGGCGATAATCAAGAAATGGAGGATAAAGATTATCGAAAAGCATTAAACAACACCATAAAAGCAATCAAAAATTGTGGTGCGAAGAATGCTATTGTCGCTTTCATGGAAGTATCGGTCAAACACAGGGATAGCCTATGGAAGGCTAAACAACTCCCTGAAGTATTGGAAACCGGTATTTACCAGTTTACCGAAATGAAATCCATTAAACCGGATAACCAACCGCTATCGCATATATATTTGGGCAATATTGAAAAATCTCAGAAAACTTCGATAAGTCTTGGATTAAAGCAGGGGAAAGCCATTGCGGAGGGGGTCAGGTTTGCAAAACAGGTCGCAAATCTACCTGGAAATATATGCACACCTACCTATCTGGCAGATAAAGCCTTGATTCTTGGGAAAACATCTGACCAGCTTCAAGTCAAAATATTGGAAGAATCTGGGATGAAAAAGCTCGGTATGGGGGCTTTGCTTTCGGTTTCCCGTGGCAGCCGTCAACCAGCAAAATTGATCGTTATGGACTACAAGGGTGGACCCACGAAAGCCAGTCCAATCGTTTTGGTGGGTAAGGGGCTGACCTTCGATGCCGGTGGGATTTCGCTTAAACCAGCTGCGGCAATGGATGAAATGAAATACGATATGTGTGGTGGAGCCAGTGTGCTCGGTGCCATGTCGGCAATCGTGGAGCTGGAACTGCCCATTAATGTCGTAGGGCTAATTCCATCGTCTGAAAACCTTCCTGACGGTGACGCAAACAAACCCGGTGATATCGTCACCAGCATGTCGGGACAAACCATCGAAATTCTAAATACCGATGCCGAAGGTCGACTTATTTTATGCGATACACTGACCTATGCCGAACGGTTCAAACCGGAGGCCGTAATAGATATTGCGACATTGACCGGAGCGTGTGTGATCGCCTTAGGCCATCATCCAAGCGGCTTGATGGGAAACGATAACTCGCTTTGCGAGGCCTTGGAACGAGCTGGTGATACCTCAAGCGATCGAGTTTGGCGTATGCCACTGTGGGAGGATTACCAAAATCAATTGAAGTCGAATTTTGCCGATATGGCTAACATTGGTGGACGCGATGGTGGAACCATTACAGCAGGTTGTTTTCTATCGCGCTTTGCAAAAAAATTCAAATGGGCTCATTTGGATATTGCAGGAACGGCGTGGAAAAGTGGTAGTGAAAAGGGTGCCACAGGACGGCCAGTGCCGTTGTTAGTACAATATCTGCTTGACCGAGCTTCATGATACGTATCGATTTTTACGTGTTACCATCCGATAGTCCAAATGCGCGGCAGGTTTTGGCATGCCAATTGACGGAAAAAGCGTATCGCTTGGGGCATTCAATATGCATCTATACCGAGTCGGCAACGCAAAATAGGGTCATGGATGATCTGCTTTGGACATTCCGGGCAGGGAGTTTTATTCCCCATAATCGAGCGGTGGATAATGCACCAGACTCCAATATCCCGGTTATTCTCAGCCATGATGTTGAACCTTCGAACTTCAATGATATTTTGATTAATCTAAACCCTGAAGTTCCAAAAGGCTTTAACCGCTTTACACGTCTTATTGAATTGGTTAATCAAAATAAAGAAATTCGGAACGCCGGTAGAAAAAGATATCGATATTATCAAAAACAAGGTCTCGAAATCGAAACCCATAAAATAGATCCGACCCGCGTTTGAACTACAATATTCTGTGGCTAAAATTGTACCCAGGCTTTGGAACCACCCCTAACCCTTAAATAAAGCACTATGGAAAAAACCTACGACCCACACCGATTGGAAAAGCACTGGTACAAGATTTGGGAAGAGAAAGGTTATTTTTCACCGAATCACAAAGGTGATTCCTATTGCATTATGATTCCGCCACCCAATGTCACCGGAAGTCTGCACATGGGGCACGCTTTTCAAGATACGATCATGGATGCCTTAATCCGATTCAAACGGATGCAAGGGAAAAACACCCTGTGGCAAGCTGGTAGCGACCACGCTGGAATTGCTACACAAATGGTGGTAGAACGGCAGATCAATAGCGAAGGGCAAACCCGTCATGATTTAGGCCGAGACGTGTTTATCGATCGCGTATGGGCGTGGAAAGAGCAATCAGGGAATACCATTACCCAACAACTTCGCCGCATGGGTACATCCATGGACTGGTCGCGGGAACGTTTTACCATGGACGAAGGCTTGTCGAAAGCGGTTACCGAAGTTTTCGTGCGTTTGTTTGAAGAAGGATTGATTTACCGTGGCAAACGATTGGTCAATTGGGATCCTGTGTTACACACCGCCGTATCCGATCTTGAAGTCATTTCAAAGGAGGAAAAGGGCAGTTTGTGGCATATGCGTTATCCCTTGAATGATGGTAGTGGATATCTAATCGTTGCCACAACCCGGCCTGAAACAATGCTCGGAGATACCGCCATTGCTGTGCACCCTGACGATGATCGATACCGGAGTCTTGTCGGTAAAACCGTCAAATTGCCTTTAACGGATCGAGAAATTCCAATCATCGCCGATGATTACGTTGACCCAGAATTCGGATCGGGTTGCTTAAAGATTACGCCTGCCCATGACTTTAATGATTATACGGTGGGTAAGCGGCATGATTTACCGGTCATCAATATTTTTACTGTCGACGCCAGTATCAATGACCAAGCGCCCTCGGCTTACCAAGGGCTAGACCGATTCGAAGCCCGAAAAAGAATCGTAGCGGATCTAGATGCTCAGGGTTTGCTGGAAAAAACAGAGGATCACAATTTAATGATTCCTCGCGGAGACCGCTCTCATACCGTGATCGAACCCCTTCTCACTGACCAATGGTACGTCAAAGCAGCGCCCCTTGCCGAACCTGCAATCAAGGCAGTGGAAGACGGCCGGATACAGTTTATCCCGGAAAACTGGGATAAAACTTATTTTGAATGGATGCGCAATATTGAAGATTGGTGCATCAGCCGTCAGATATGGTGGGGGCATCGAATTCCGGCCTGGTACGATGCCGACGGAACAATTTATGTCGGCCACTCGGAAGCGGAAGTTCGAGAAAAAAACAAGCTTGGACCCAACATCCAATTACGTCAGGATGAAGGCGTACTGGATACTTGGTTTTCGTCGGCGTTATGGCCGTTTTCGACATTGGGCTGGCCGGACAGCACCCAAGAACTCAAAACATTTTACCCCACCAGTGTTTTGGTCACGGGCTTCGATATTATTTTTTTCTGGGTCGCCAGAATGATTATGATGGGCTTGAAATTCATGGACGATGTTCCTTTCCATAAGATTTATATTCATGGTCTGGTACGCGACTCGGATGGACAGAAAATGTCCAAATCAAAAGGCAATATCCTGGACCCGATCGATTTGATCGATGGAATCGAGCTAGAAGACTTGGTGGTAAAGCGGAAATTGGGCCTGATGAAACCTGATATGGCGACACGCATAGAAAAAGAAACTCGGAAACATTACCCTGATGGTATTCCATCATACGGCACCGATTCTTTGCGCTTCACCTTTGCTTCGCTAGCATCGACAGGGCGTGACATCCGTTTCGATTTAGGTCGGATCGAAGGTTATCGAAACTTTTGTAATAAACTATGGAATGCAGCACGATATGTATTGATGAACACTGAAGGTCAGGATACCGGATTGAGCGGCACATCCTACATATATAGTCTTCCTGACCGGTGGATTCGTTCCCGTTTACAACATGTCACCGCTGAAGTAACCAATGCCATTGAGCATTACAGGTTAGATCTTGCCTCTCAGGCCATTTATGAATTCGTGTGGAATGAATATTGCGGCTGGTATTTGGAGTTGTCGAAAATCGTACTGCACGATACAGACGGAGCCAGCGCGAGAGGCACAAGGCAAACCTTAGTAACGGTGCTCGAATCAATCCTCCGGTTGGCTCACCCCTTGATTCCATTTATCACCGAAGAAATTTGGCAACGCATTGCGCCAATGGCAGGACAATTCGGTGAATCCATAATGCTACAACCCTTTCCAGAAAGTTCTGAAGACTTTGTCGATGAAGAGGCAACGAATGAAGTGGAATGGTTGATGGAATTTATTCTTGGAATCAGGCAAATTCGTGGTGAGATGGACATTTCGCCAGGAAAACCCGTAGCGGTACTCTTGCAAAACGGTTCTGAATCGGATCGTCAGCGTTTGGACAACAATGTTCAACTTCTGAATGCACTAGGAAAAATCGAGTCGTTGCGATGGTTGACTGAAAACGAAAAAGCTCCGGAATCTGCGATTAGTCTGGTTGGTGAGTTGAAAATCCTCATTCCCATGGCGGGCTTAATCGACAAATCCGCAGAACTTGGACGGCTTGACAAGGAAATTCAAAAAATTAAAAAGGACCTACCTCGAATAGAGGCTAAACTCAATAATCCAAAGTTTGTCGAAAAAGCACCACCAGAAGTTGTCGCAAAAGAACAACAACGTCTTAAGGAAAGACATTCAACATTAGCGAAGTTGGAAGAACAAGCAGCTAAGATACAAAATCTTTAGAAAACGTTGTTGGTGACTTCTCCACGCTCTCACTCGAAGATAACACCCAAAGCCTTGATTTTAATGCGCAGAGCAGTGTACAAAACATTATCTCTATCAGTCATTAAGAGCGTGTACCTTAGTGAAATTCCTGATTCAGGTAACCCTTACAACAGACCAGCCGCCTTTTCCATTAAACCATTAATCGCCCTCTCCATCTTGTCCTGATACTGCTGTAAGTTTTCACTAGCCTTACCCATTGGGACCATCACCGGTTCGCCGATGGCAATGGCAACTGTTGTAAACGGGCGAGGGATCATAAAACGATCCCACGAGCCCAAGTACCAGGCTTGTTTTGCGACACTGGCCAACGGCAGCATAGGAGTTTTG
>Ga0114933_10001433_pt1 | contig 26545 bp, 15 predicted proteins | sample 4SBtaG_FD_89691 | JGI IMG/M metagenome (GOLD analysis project Ga0114933, IMG submission 89691) | Deep subsurface microbial communities from Kolumbo volcano to uncover new lineages of life (NeLLi) - 4SBTROV12_W25 metaG | ecosystem: Environmental > Aquatic > Marine > Volcanic | place: Kolumbo... | reverse complement strand
GAATGCTTTCGCAGCACGTGCACCTGTCAGAAGATCAATCGCCTGTGTATTAAATTGATCAAGGTTTGCAATATTTGGTGAGGAATCTAAGCCGCGTTTTGCATCATCAATCGCATTGAGCAGTGCCACACGATCGTCCAAACGCGTTCGCAAGTCGGCGGTTAGCGATAAATTGTTCACTTTGAAATTCGGTTGATTGGGGTCAGCACCCACAACGAACGGTAAATATGCGGAACCAAGTCCCGCAGCACCTCCGCCATACACGTTTGAAGCACTTGCAACATACAAGGGCACGGAAGGGTCGCGTTTGCCTTGCAGCATCTTGGATACAACTGGTCCCAGGCATGGATATTGCGCTAGCGGATCAAGTAATCGAAACGGATTGTAACCGGAAAGAAAACGTCCTGCGCCGCCAGCGTGATTCGCGAACCCATGCGAAATGGATCGAATAATATTGAATCGATCCGCCACTTCAGCATGTTTAGGTAAGAATTCGCAAATGTCCATTCCCGGCACAACAGTGGGAATGGGGCTTACATCACCCCGGTATTCAATTGGCGCCTCGGGCTTCAAGTCGTAAGTGTCCATGTGGGACGGACCGCCTTGTAGCCAGATAAGGATGACTGAAGTGTCTTTGACCGGTTCACCTTGTTCTTGTGCGTTTGCGCGGTGCCGCATCAGATCTGGCAGGGTGAGTCCACCGAGCAGGAGCGAACCTGCCTCCAAAAACGATCTTCGGCTTGTTTGTTGATGTTGCATGTTCGGTAGTGCGGCTTCTTTAAAACGAATGTGACTACGTTCGATAACAATTACATTATACTGCTCGTCAAAATCAAAAATAGGTGAATCTGTTAAAGCAGTGTGTGTTTATGGTATTAGTGGTCTGCCAGGACTGATTTCATATATGCCAAATCGGATTTGGTTTGATCAATGCAATCTTGAAGGGTGAAATGCTTGTAAACACCGCCGCCGATATATTCGCTATGTAGGGTGTAGATTCCTGTGTAACCGTTTCGTTTCAATTCGGATACGTATTCGGGAATCGGCATTATTCCCTCTGAGACTGGGCATTTAACCGGCCGCCAGCGTTGTTCTCCTCGCTCGCCGGGGGTCGTCTTTTCCCACCAGAAATTCTTGATGGAGGTGAGGCTAATCCAAGGTCGTAATAGCTCCATGGCTTGCCGCCATGAGCCAGATCCGCCAGTCATCGCGAAATGCATTGGATCACAAAACGCGCCGACCGTCTCGGGATCGTGATCTTTTAAGAGGTCATAAAGTGCCAGACCATTTGCAGGAAGAATGGGGCCTGAGTGTACGTGCATACATGGTAATACGTCGTACTCGCCGCACATCTTAACTACCTCTGCCAGAGAGTTTCTCACGAAGTCAATTTGTCCGGAGATTGGTTTAGCCGTTGTGTGACGAAAATATCCGAGTTTGATTTTGCGGATCCCGAGTTTGTCGCATTGTGCAAGAATGCCGCGGGCGTGTGAATCGCTGACAGAATTAATGCCGGTTGTTAACATCGGTATATCTAAGTCAACCGATTTCGCTGCCGCGTGTGCTGCCGGCAGCTTAGCGGTAGCGTCTTCAGGCTGAATGTGACCGCCGTTTCGTACGGTTAGATCGAGACCAGAGAGACCGATGTCATTGAATACATCACACGTCTTTGGGATTGAGAGAGATTGAAAACTCTCTGTAAAGGCAATGAACCGATCCGTGGTCGATTGTTTCTCGGCTGTTACGGTGTTGGATGCCGTTGCGATATTGGACATAGTCGCAGTGGCGACGGTGCCGGTGAGAGTCGTTGCGAGTAGATCACGCCGCTTCATGAGAGTATTGCTCTTAGTTGAAACGTTAGCTTGATTTTAGGAGATGGCCTCAAAAACGGGACTACCGCCATGTGATATATGTATCGGTCGATTTTCAAGGTCCGGAACAGTCGATCTGCTGTCGACACCAAGAACGTGGTAAATCGTGGCGGCCAAATCACCTGCAGAAACAGGCCTATCTGTTGGATAGGCTGCATGTTTATCAGTGGAGCCAATCACACAACCTTGCTTCATGCCGCCGCCGAATAACAAAGAGAAACCGCATTGGGGCCAATGATCTCGTCCAGCTTGTTTATTGATGGTGGGTGTACGCCCCATCTCTCCCATAACCACGACGAGAGTGCGATCAAGTAGCCCGCGCTCGTCAAGATCGAGCACCAATGCCTCGACAAATTGATCTAGCTGAGGAAGGTGCGAATCCAGCATCTTGAATACATTGCCGTGTAAATCCCAGTGGTTGTTACCCTTCACTTCCCAGTGGAGAGTTATAAACTTTGACCCCGCCTCGACCAAACGACGAGCGATCAATGCGCTGTTCGCCATGACGTTATTTCCGTAGCGATGGCGAGTCTCTTGGTTCTCTTGAGAGACGTCAAACGCGGCGCGCGTATTGCTTGATGTTAGCAACTGAAACGCGATATCACGGAATTTGTCGAGTCTGGCAACGGTTCGCTTTCTTTCGATACGTGAAAGCTGGTCGTCGAGTTGCCCCAATAGACTTTTGCGAGTATTTAATCGATCAACGGTAAGATCGTCTGAGGAGGTTGTCGGAGGTTTAGGTATTCCGGTCGCAACCTGTGGTTCGTAGTCTCCCTTTAAATCCTCATCGGGGATTTTGGCTTCAATGGATGTAAACAAGGGGTCATATTGACTACCAAGGTAGGCGCCATACGGGCCGGCGCGGCGCAACGATTGGCTGTAGCCGGGGAAGGCAGGCATCATCACATGAAACGGGACATCATTTGTCTTTTGGCCCAAATGCTGACACACTGCGGCCATCGAAGGGTGATCGGTGATCTTTGCAAAGTAGTTTTCGCGATCTGACCCGCCGTCATATCCTGTTAATACATTGTATGGATTGTGGCTGTTATACCTGTGAGAATAGGTGCGGATAAGGGTTGCCCGATCCATGATGCCAGCGATCTTCGGCAATTTTTCACAGATTTGCAGCCCAGGGACGGCGGTGGAGATTGGCTTATATATGCTTCGCACGTTGTCCGGTGCATTTGGCTTTAGGTCCACCATGTCCTGATGTGGCGGTCCGCCGAACAGATTAATAAGAATAATGCTGTCGGCTTTGGCATTTGGGAGCAATCCGGATTGCTCGGACGCCTGAAGAAGATGGGGTAATGTCATCCCTGAGAATAGAGAGAGGCCACCAACTCGGATCGCTTCACGTCTCGAGAAGCCGTCACATGCCTGTTTTTCTTTTCCAAGTACCTTAAGCATTTACGATTACCCTCAGTGTATGCGTGCTACTGGAAATTATTTTAGCCGTAGCTTAGAGGAAGTGCCAATTGCAATTCGAAAAGCTCTGATAGCATCAAATGGTTATTTGGGGGATGTGGGCTTTGTCGGACGAGTGTATTCCATCCATTCATTTGCAATCCAGTCGGCCTGCTCCTTGCCCAATAGGCGTTCGACGACATGTAAGGCGCCATCGATCCCCGCTGTTACGCCTGCGGTCGTTACGATCTTGCCTGAATCTACAAATCGCCGCGAACGAACAACTTTGCATTTCGGTGCAGCGGATTTTAGTCCCGACAATCCCCAGCGATGGGTCGTAGCAGTGGTGCCGTCTAACAACTCCGCCCGTGCTAAAAGAAACGCCCCCATGCAAACAGACATCGTTATTTTGGCATCCTTGTGTGCTTTCTGAATCCAGGTAACGCCGGCCGCGTCTACATTGGACATGGCTCCGCCGGGCACAACGATGATGTCTGCCTGGGGAGCGTCATCGTAGGAGTAATCCGGGGTAACCGTCACGCCTCCCATGGTTTTAAGTGGCGTGGTCGTTGCAGACACGGTAACAACTCGAAATGCATTTCCGTGGTCGCTCACAATGAATACTTCAGCCGGCCCGGCAAAGTCAAGCAATTCAACACCGTTAAATATCAATATAGCTACCGTTAGCGGTTTTTTGGTCGTCTGTTGTGCGACCACAGTATCCATGAGGAACACGGTGATGGCGAAAAACAGGATAAGAGGTTTGATTTGAAACATGTTATTAACTCAAGAGATCCTCGGTTACCCGACCTGGTGTAAGAATAAAGGGACGTCCGATACGATCATGCACATGCGACTCTGGTGGAATTCCAAGTAAATGATACATAGTTGCTGATAGATCCCAGGGCCCGATCGGTTCGGTGGTGGGGAAGGCAGCATGCTGATCACTTGCGCCGATCACGGCTCCTCGTTTCACGCCACCGCCGGCAATAAGAACGGAATAAACATCCGGCCAGTGGTCCCGACCAGCATCTTTGTTAATTCGTGGCGTACGGCCAAATTCTCCCAAGGCAATGACCATGGTAGAGTCAAGGCGACCCCGCTGGTCAAGATCTTGAATAAACGCTGATACCCCTTGATCGAAGGGCGGCAGCAACTTGTTTTTCATCGTGGGATAATTCTTCGCGTGAGTGTCCCACTCCTGTTGATTTGATCGGGCCCAGTTCACGGTAATTAGTGGGACGTCGGCCTCAACGAGACGCCGTGCGAGTAGCAAGGTCTGCCCGAATTTGTGTCGGCCGTAACTATCGCGAAGTTGTTCTGATTCCTGAGTCAAATCAAAGGCCTGGCGACTTTTGCCTGACCCTAGCAGTCCAAACGCTCGCTGTTTCAGGTCAGTCATGCCTTTGATTTCACCAGCTTTGTCCACGGCTGGTAGGTTATTATCCAATTGGCCAAGAAGGCTGAAGCGTGAATCAAATCTGCCAATATTTAAGTCTGTCGGCAGTGCCAGTTCTTCCACAGCAAAGGACTCGGTATTGGGATCTTTGTCTACGCGAAAAGGCTCAAAGGCTTGGCCAAGGAATCCGGCGTTTTGGCCCGCCATGGGTGGTCGGTTGCCTTGATGCATGACTGGACCTAACACAGCGGCACTTGGAACAGGCTGTCCCGTTGGTTTGAGTCTGGCTACGGCAGCACCAAACGTTGGGAAATCTTCTTTCCTAGCTGGGGTGTTTGTGCCCGGCAGTGGGTGCGGATGGCCAGTAAGTGCAGTGTAGGACGCTGACCCGTGCTCGAAATCTGCGTGCGACATGCTACGAATAATCGAGACCTTGTCCATCACTTTACTAATGGATGGCAAGTGTTCGCAGATTTGCGTTCCTGGGACGTTTGTAGAGATAGGAGTGAAGTCACCGCGGATTTCACTAGGAGCGTTAGGCTTTAAATCATATGTGTCTTGTTGGCCTTGCCCGCCAAAGCAAAAGATCACGACGCATGAATTGGCTTGTCCAAAATTCCGAGGCCGATCGATCGAAGAGGATGCCATGGCCGTGGGCCATGAGTTTCGTACTAAGAAACCCAGGGCTCCGGTGGTGATCCAATCGCGTCTGGATAGAATTGGTGCCAAAAGTCTTTCTCTCATTCGGTTATTAGTAACGCCGTCTATATTTTCAGCAAAGCATGCCGTCGTAGCAAATTGAATTGTGCACTCGTTGCAGGCCTACTTCGTGATTAGTGCATTGGGAAGATGTGTTTCTATTTGTTTCACGTCCGATTCACTGAATCCTGTGTATTGTATTTCCAGTTGTGTTAATCGGTCTGAGCCCGTAAATGTGTCGGTTGAATTACTAGATACACGGGCTCCGACGATATTCAGGTGATTCAATTTCTTAAAGCTTGCAATCGTCGTCATGCATTCGTCGGTGAGCTTTGGCCCGGCGAAGCCCGTGTTATAGAGGAGCTTTAAGGCCCTCAAATTGCTCAACGGCTTAAGCGCGTGAACGCCTTTATCTGTAATTCCGACCAGACTCAGGTCAAGAAACTGAAGTTTTCGGAGCTTGGCCAAATGCGGCATTCCGTCATCGCTCACCGAGTTGCCGTATAGGTTCAGATACTCGAGCGATTGTATTGCACTGAGAGCGACGAGTGCCTGATTTGTAATTTTCAGTTTCTCAAAAGCTGTCTTTTTGAGATTTAGGAATCTTAACTGCGGCAGTTGCGATACGTGGGGCATTGATTCATCGGAGATTTGCTCACATATTTCCAAGTCTAATGCTCGCAAGTTCTTCAAGGACACGAGGTGTTTGGCTGCATCGTCCGTTACGTCACTGCCAGCCATGTTCAATGTGCGAAGCTGGGTAAGCTGGCCAATCGCCTGCATGGCGGCGGGATCCAAGCCGGTGGAAAAATGAAGATCGATTCCGCTTAACGACTGCACACCTTGCAATTGAAGGAATAACTGGGAATGGACGTTTGTCGTGGAGAGATCCAGAACAAACGGCGTCTCTATTTTACGAAGAATCTCTAGATCATCACTTTCGAACACTTCGGTCGCTCCGCGCTTGAGGGTGATGAATGGCGTGGCAAGTGTTGATTGAATATCCGGGGCATCAAAAATGTAACTATTAAATAAAAAGGGTTTATTGTCACCGTCGTCGGCATGTCTGGCTGCAAGGCTGACATGAGTTATTTCGTTCGCGGTAAGTAAGGAATCCAGCTCTGATTCCAGAGCATCCGGAAAAGTGAATTGTTTTGGAACGGCGGTCAGCTCACCTTCACCGATGGAGAGCGCGTGTATCACGCCCTGCTCTCGCAGTAATAGCGTTTTATTTGCAATCACGGGGTGTGACCAGCTGTCTCCACCGGCACCGGGAATTTCCCACTTTCCACGTACGGTGTATCCCTTTGGGCTCGCTTCGATAAGGGCGACAACACCATTTTGGTATCGAAATACAAAACGATTGTCCGCGTAGATGACGGATGCCGAACCGACGCCAGGTCCTCTGCGTTTCCACTGGATATGGCCATCGTCGAGTTTTAGACAGGTAGGCAATCCATTATTGCTGCCATGCCCACCATAAATATGATCATTGAGTTCGATGACGCCGCCGTGATGATTCTGAAATGTGTTGCCAGATAGTCTGTAGACTTCTATCGCATTCAGTGCGTTGTTCTGATCAGACTGCAAGTCCAAGAGTACGCTGCCAGCGTTATAACCATTCGACGAAAACACGAAATGCCCATAAGCAATCGGTGTGGGTATATTCACAACGTTAGCACAAATGTCGTTGTAGCCCCAGAGAAGACGACCATCATCTGCCGCAACCCCCACTAGCCCGCGTCCGATAAGCTGTACGTATTGATCGATATTGCCGACGCGCGACTTAACGATCGACGAGAAGGAAGCTCCGTCACCTCCTTTATTTCCGAGATCAGGTGCCGGTGTTGACCAGACTAACTTTCCAGTCGTTTTCTCTAACGCAACGATCATGGCATCATCGCCGCCGGGCGTGCAGACCAGATACCGGCCGTCGATCAGGGGCGATTCACCATAACCTCGACCGGATTGGAGCTTGCCATCGAATTCGGTGATAAAACTTACTTGCCATATGACTTCACCGTCCTCCGCATTCAGACAAGCTAAGTCCCCATCAGGGTCCAATGTGTACAGATGAGTCCCGTCGAGAGTCGGAGTCGACATGGCATGCCGTGATGACTCGCCGATTTTTGTTTTCCACAAAAGTTCTCCGGTGTTTTCAGCTATCCCATAGGCATAAATCACGTTGGATTCATTTCCGATTGTATGTACCCGTCCGTTTCCAACTACGAGGCTCGCATATCCTTCACCAATTTGCGGACACTGCCATTTAGAGGGGGGCCCGTTTTCTGGCCATGATTGGAGCAGTCCCGTCTCCAACGACTTACCGTCTCTGTTCGGTCCACGCCATTGTGGCCAGTCATCCGCGTATGCGGTTTGGCCACTCCAGAATAGGGACAGGGTCAAGGCTAAAATAGAATAGGTGATACGGTGCATCAGGTTTATTAGCTCAGGAAATGGGGGCGTACTTAGTGAGTCTTAATCAACTCTCCGTCTTTCATGACATGTTCGATCTTTGCGTGATCCAACAGGATGAGTGTGTCTTCGAGCGGGTTTCCATCGATCACCAAAAGGTCAGCAAGGAAGCCTTCTTTGATTTGGCCAAGTTCATGGCCTAAATCCATTGCTGCACCGCCATCCTTTGTCATGGAGATGATGGCTTGCATTGGTGTAAAGTCACAGTACTTAATCAGGTGATCAAGGTCGCGGGCATTGGTGCCGTGTGGCGTTAGACCAAATCCGTAATCACCGCCGCCGAGGATTCGTATACCTCGCGTCTGCATTTCCTTGAGTCCTTTAGCGGCCGCGGTCAATTCATCACGGAAACCAAAGCGGATGACTTCGTCCTCGCTGAAATACTCTTCGGCTTCATAACTGGCTATCGCGGTGAAGCCGATATTTGGGCTCACAAACACCCAGTCCTTTGCCGCCTCGAGATCGTCGAGGGCTTCTTCGTCGCAGTAATTCGCATGATAAATGACCTTTACGCCGTATTTGACGCAAAGTTTAACGGCATCGGCACTACGACAATGTGCACTCATTCGTTTACCATGTGCATGCACGACTTCCGCGGCGGCAGCAATCTCAGCCTCCGACATTACCGTTGCATCTGACGGAGCGTGAGGCATAAATGTATCGCCAGACACAACGAGTTTTATAATATCGACCCCTTCACGTATCAGTTCGCGGGTTGTTTGCCGGAACGCATCCGGGCCGTCAATCACAATTGCCATTGAGGACACATGAGGCGCATGAAGAGTGCGCATATCACCGAGGCCGCCGGTAACAGTGATCCACGGACTCGCGGCAAGTAACCGCGGGCCCTTCAATTCTCCAGCATTGATGGCATTTCGAATGACGACGTCGAGGCGAGGTTTAGCCGCGGCGGCACTGATGCAACTGGTGATTCCGCAATCCAAGTAATATCGTGCGTTTCTCGCCGCAATAAGCGTGTTCTCCTCTGGCGGGATCATGCCAATGGCGGTGAGTGAGTCGGTGTTATCGATACTTAAATGAGCATGCGACTCAATTAGGCCCGGCATCAGGGTCTTACCGGTACAGTCGATAACGGAACTAGCTTCCGTCTTCGTTTCGGTTTCCGTGATACGCTCTATGCGGTTGCCATTTACCAGTACATTTCCAGGGAACGGATTTGTGCCGGAACAATCTAGAATACTTGCGTTTTTAAATAGGGTCTTCATTTACGCCATTCTAATGCGCGACACAGTCGCGTGCTTAGAATACACGCCATTAAGCTGCGTTGCCTTCGCTGGCTGGAAAGCTGCCAGGTTTGAAAGCAGCGAGCATTAAAGTTCGGCCAGATGTGATGTCGAATTGCCAAACTCTTCTAACTGATGTCCCATGCGTTCCATAAGCGCCAGATAGAGGCTGCACATTTTTCGATCATCGGACTTTTCATAATCAAGACTGCGCCCGGTTTTTAAAGCGCCGCCTAAACCGCCAGATAAAAGTAATGGAACCTTTGGAGCGTTATGAGCAGTCCATTGTTCATTGGCCATCATTATGCACGAGTTATCTAGTACAGTCCCATCACCTTCCTGCATGGAATCAAGGCGTTTTAGCAGGTAAGCATATTGCTCCACCCAGAAGCGGGTGATTTTGGCATAGTCTTGTCCCTGCCATGCATGCGAGAAACTATGGTGATCGTTACGCAGGCCAAGAAATGGATAAACCTGACCTGAGAGATTATTGGTAAGGAGTAAAGTCGAGACACGTGTTCGGTCCATTTGGAATGCGAGTGCGATAATATCGCACATCAGTCGGCAATGGTCGTCCACGGTAGTCGGCAGACCGTCAGCGGGCCGCTTTTCTGCCAGAGTTTCACTTGCTACGACGTCCCCACCCTGTCGCTCTATTTTGGCCAGTCGTTGTTCAACTTCCCGCACAGACGTGGTGAATTCGTCGATCTTCGCCCTGTCTGATACCGAAACCTTGCCAGCAACGTTATTCAATTGTTCGAGCACATGATCCAATACGCTTAGATGCGTCTTGCTCCCTTTGCTTTCAAACAAAGCATCAAAGGCAAGTGACGGATAAAGTTCGGCTGGTACAGGTGAAACGGGACTGCTCCAGGAGACATGTGATGCGTACATCATGGAGTAGCCGGATTCGTGAAATCCACTAATCGGCCTTTCGCACGCAAGCACCAAACTCTCAAGCATGGTTTCTTCGCCGAATTTCTTGGCAAGAATTTGATCCATGCTGGTAGCTGCAAAAATCTCTCGCCCACCTTTTGGCTGAATGCCAGAAAGTATGCCGGCTGCTCCGCGTGCATGGCCCATGACTGCTTGTGATGGATGTTGAAGACCATTGATTACGTTGATTTTGGACTTAACGTCTTCCAGAGATGCGAACGCCTCGCCAAGTTCCAAACTTGGTCCATTACCTTTTGCCCACCACTGCGGGGGATGAATACCATCACCGAAGAACAGAAAGCCAAAGCGCTTAGGCGCCGTTTGTTTTTCCTGATCTGAGGCAGCGAGCACTTTCGTGGACTCGAGCCACGGTAGCGCAACACTTGCACCTAATCCACCAAGTACGACGCGTCGGGAAATTCGAGTGTCTTTGGGCATTGGTATTCTTTCAGAGATACTTAACGGCTGTGGTATTGGTCATTATATCGACAGTCATATTACTTTGTCGCCACAAAGTCTTTTCCTCGTTGTTTAAGGAATTGCGGACTTTGAATAACCGTTTCAAACAATACGGAAAACCGAAAGTCATTTTCGGACAATTTTAGCTTCATTTCATCTAGAAGCGGTTCGTCGGATAGTATCACGGATCGCCCGAGAGCGTAACCGAGAAACTTACGAGAGAATGTCTCGATAAAGTCATCGCGACGATTTGCAAGGATGAAGTTAACCATGGATGACGTGCTATTGATCGTTTCCCCGGAATCGGTGGAGACTTCGTTGTCAATTGGCCGCCCGGCCAAATCTTGTGTACGGAGCCGGCCTACTGGGTCAAAATGTTCCAATACCAAACCCAAATGGTCGAAGTGCTTGTGACACATTGCACACTTTGGATTTACCGTGTGTTCGGCCAGGAGCGTGCGGATACTATCTGATGCATCTTTTTCTGTTTCAGGCAGTTCTGGGACATCTGCCGGCGGCGGTGGAAAATGCTGGCCTAGCAGATGGTGTGCAATCCAGAATCCACGTTTTACCGGACTGGTACGTTCTCCCTTGGAATTCTTGGTCAGGATAATTGCCATGGACATCAGCCCTTGCCTGCCATCCTCCGCAATTCCGGAAATCATTCGCCATTTATCAAGCGGATCGCCATAGCCAACTGGTTTTGAAAATGACTCCCTATAACGTTTCTCGATCGCACCACCGTAATGAGTCGCAAGAACATCGTTTACATAGGTCACGTCGCTAGTGAGTAATTCGGTAATCGGGCGGTCATGTTGAATCAAATGAGTGAGCAGCTTTACGGGTTCCTCAAAGATTGCGTGCCGCAATTCATCGGAGTATCCATCAAAGGCTTCGGCATTGACGCTATCGTTTTCCAGATAGTCGCGATAACGTAACCATTGGCCAAAGAACTCACGAGCAAAATTCTCAACATGGGGATGCATTAACAATCGCTTGCTCTGTTTAGCGAGGCCTTCTTTGGTGGTGAGCGTCCCGTCTTCAGCGGCCGTTAGCAACGCTGCGTCTGGGATTGTTGACCAAAGGAAGAAGCTCAATCGGCTGGCAAGCTGATTTGGAGAGATGTCATGGACTCCTTTACCCTTTTGCACGTCGTTTATTTGATAGCAATAGTCTGGTGACATGAGAATCGCAATCAATACGGCCCGAAGCGACGATTCCACGCCCTGCCCGTCCCGGCGTAGACGCCCGTAAAGTGCATGCAGTGAATCTTTATCAGAGGCGGTAATGGGTCTGCGGTACGCGCGCTGTGCAAACTCTTCAAGATCTACGAGAGCCTTTGTTTCTGCGGTGAGTATCAGTTGCTCGTGCTTTGCCAGACCATGGCGCACATCCTGAAAGAAGCCGTGGATCATGGTGTAGTTTTCTGTGACCTCGATTGGTTCCAGTGAATCTTCTTTGAGTTTGACTCCTAAATGATCGAGGTATTCCATTTCAAATTTGTTTAATAACTTGTCGTGGACTAAGTCCGGATCTTCGGATCGTAAGAAGTCAAAGCGTTGATCATGAAGTACATGACGTTCAGATCGTTCGAACCATACAAAGCCACGCAAAAGGGTCTCAACGCTTTGTGTGACGAATTCCAATTCCTTCCATAGATCGTTGATTTCCTGTTGTTCGTCGTCTGTTAGAACTTTTTGAAGTAGTGGTTGATCGTCGCGGAAAAAGCCTTCGACCAAATGGAACCCTGCAGCAAGACCCCGTTGATCATCTACATAGAAGAATCGGTTTGGAAAAGCGGCGCAAAAAGGTTTGCTGGATTCCGCAAGTTGCCCGGCGATTGGGCTGTCTGCGTGGATCAAATGGACGGTATCTCTGTTGAGGTGCTTAGCGGGTGGAGTATTTCGTGAGTGTTGGATGAAGACGCTGGCGTTGGGTGACAATCCTTTGTCAATTTCGCATGGAATCAAAAGCTGCTTACCCGCAAGTGCGCTCTGCATTTCGACAGTTAACGCAATTTCAATCGTTACCGGTGTTCGCACAATGAAAGACTCAGAGTCGATTTCAGCATTCCCGGGGTGCATACCGAAATGGAGTGAATCAAAGAGTGGTTTGTCGTGGTGCTGTAAAACACTCGCGAGCGATTCCACCTTGTGCTTTTCAGACTCCTCGGGAGTCTTGGGTAGTGCACCCATAAGGCTGAATATCGGTTTTTCGATCCGCACGTAACTATCTTCAAGTGAAAGCCCTTTTGTAAATGTGATAAAGATGCTAGTGGATTTAGGGGCGTCCATGTTGGGTGCCGCAACTTGCCCGATGTTAATTAGCTGGTTGCTTTTGAAAGACGCGGGGGAGAACGTGTCTCTTTTTCCGGCTGTCTCGGCGCGGAAATCAAGCCACTTTATCGGCCAATTACCTGCACCGGGCCTAATAAGTGTCTGGAGTGGCGGTGTAAGTGTTTTCCGGCCAAGCTCGACTAGCTCATGCAGAGCTTCGACTTCAATCGGGATACTGCTTTCCGTGTTTGGCGAAGGCAAACTCTGCCACGCACGGGAGAGTAATTGCATGAATCCGGATTGAGCGTCCGTTTTTGAAAGCGTGCTATAAACAAGGCCCAGATATTTGGGACTGAGGGCATGATCCGAAGCCCACTGTTCTATCGTTTTGGCTTGCTCGCTGTCACTGCGAAAATGAAATCGCCATGCATGCGTAATATACTCATGAATGTCTACGGTACGCGATTCGTAGAAATCGATAATAGCACGCTCGGTGAGTTTTTTACGTTCTGAATACGAAGTGACGGGATAGGGCGCGAACTGAATTCCATTCGTCATGAGCACCATGTGGTTTGAAACCAGCTGGGCGGCAGACAGGTATTTCCGGATGAGACTCGGTGACATTGCCAGTGACTCGCCGGTATTGTCGAATCCCTCTCCGCCAGCAGGGTCCACCGGGAAGTCACGCGTCGGTTGAATATTAATTCCGGTCAGGTCGCGTATGGCTAGATTGTATTCGGTATTGGAAAGTCTCCTTGGCAAGACGACACCGGGATCGCCGGCGCGTTTCGTGGCCTCTTTAAGCATGATCTCTCGGATTGCGGCAATGACGCGATTGCTTTCATCGATCTGCGGCTGCTTAGCTTCCTCAGGGGGCATTTCGCCATCACGAACAAAGTCACTTATGTGTGTCCACTTGCGGAAGTGCGAAGTGATATCTCGCGTACTCTGGTAAATGGATAAATCGAGTTCGCCTTTAGGGTCTTCAGAGTTATGACACGTTAGGCAATACGTCTTCATGTAAGGTTGGATGACGGCTTTGAAAGGATCTGCCGAGAGTGCAGTATTTTGTGGCCAGAGTAGGCTGGTGCATGAAAGGAATAAAAGGAAGAAACGCATGGGAATGGTGATGAATTTGGCCTGATTGAATGGTGATGGTTTAAATTGTTAGCCGAGATCAATCCTGCTGTTACTGCTCCCAAAGGCACTGGTGGGTAATCCAAACAATTGGAGAATGGTAACGAACAGGTTCGCCAGTGGTGTATTGTTTTCAGTGTTAAAAGCCAGATGGCCCTGATGCCTTAAACCCCCTCCGGCTAGGAGGATAGGCAAATTCGTGTTTGTGTGCGTGTTCGCGTTGCCCATGTTGCTGCCAAGCAGCACCATCGTTTCATCGAGTAGAGTTGTTTCTCTCGTCATGGTGTTAGCAAGGGATGATAGCAATCGGTTGAACAGCTTCATCTGCTGAGTGTCGACGTTTTCAAGGTCTGTCAGATGAGAGTCCCTTTGTCCGTGGTGACTTAAGTTGTGATAGTCGGTTTCCGCCAGCGTATCATCGGGTAAATGAAACTGTGGAGTGGCGAAGGCGTCGACCATCAGCGTGATGACACGGGTTGCGTCGGTTTCAAACGCTAGGCGGGCCATTGTTAACATCTGGTCAAACTTCTCAATGAAACGTGACCGGTCGGTGATGTCTTTCGGAGCGGGTGTTGTGGGTGTGGGCTTCGGGGTGTTTACCCAGCGCTGAGCTACTTGAAGTCTCTGTTCCAATTCTCGGATGGTTTGCAGATATTGTTCCAGACGCTGGCGGTCACGCCGCCCCAGCGTGCGTGTTTGGGAGTTTCTGGATTCTCGCATGTCGTCCAATATGCTCTTTTGACGTTGGAGCCGAGACATTGCTTGTCGCACTTCAGCCTTGCTGCCAACAAGAAACATTTTCTGAAACAGCTTCACAGGGCTGTCTTCGGCGGGTATCAACACTCCATCTCTTGTCCAAGACAAGCTGCGGTGGGCTTTATCGATATTGATTCCAAGGTTAATTGAGGCAAAGCGAGTTTCTTGACTGGCATGCTCGGCGATGTATTGGTCGAGTGAAATCGAATTTCTGAAGCCACTACTGGCAGGATGCTTGGCAGATGTCAGGAAACAGTTTTCCGTAGAATGTCCGCCCTCACAAGCGGGGTGTGACAAACCACTAAATACGGTGAAGTGGCTTTTCCATGCAGTCAATTCAGACAAGTAGCGGGAGGGTGCATATTCCACGCCAGAGTTGTCAGGAAAGAAATACCGAGGTAAGAAACCTAAGTTGTTTGATATGGCTAGCAAACGTCTTGGCGGATTGTTCGTTTGCCCGTCGTTGGAGGCATGAGCGGATAATGGAATAGCAAGCATTAAGGCGCCGTTGGTTAGGAAACGGCGTCGCTTTATGTCTCCAGAATGAGTGAAAAGGTGTTTCACGCAATACTCACTTCCAATTACCGGTAAAAATCGGCGATATTACAAATTCAACCAACAAGTCCATTGTACGAAATCCGTCACGTTCACATGCATCGAGGATCTTGTCGATTTGTTTTCGGTCAGAATATCGCAGTTGCCCTCCAGTTGCGTAAAGTGCGAACTGCGAAATGGCATTTCTGGCAATTTGCCGTTGCTGACTTATCAAGCGCGACTTCAAGTCGGCAATTCCGGTAAGCTGACTTCCATCTTCAAATTGACCGGACGCATCAACCGCCGCAGCTTTGAAATATTCAAATTGATGACCGGCTCTATCGATTCCTGTTACTGATGTACCTTGATTGAGGCTGCGGTAATGATCACGCCACGCACCCATGACATCGAAATGTTCAAGTGCGATACCGTAGGGATCGAATTTGGCATGACAGGATTTACAAGTGTTATCTTCACTGTGACTTGCGAGTAATTCACGAATCGTTGCCGAGCCTCTCAAGTCTGGTTCAACCGCTGGAATTGAAGGTGGTGGCGGGGGTGGTGGTGTACCTAATAGCCTATCCACAATCCAAGCACCACGGACAATAGGTGAGGTAGTGACACCATTGGATGTGATTTTAGCGATGGCACCTTGCGTAAGGAGTCCACCATATGGACTGTCATTAGGTAATTGCACTTTGCGGAGATGTGAACCATCGAGCGGCGCTAAGCCGTAGTGGCTTGCAAGTTTGTCATTGGCATAAATGAAGTCAGAGTCGACAACGAAGGAGATCGGTAAGTTTTGCCGGAACATTTGTAGTAGATAATGTTGGGTTTCCCGATAGAGCGAGTCAGTCAAATAGTCGTCAAAACGATATTCCGGGTAAATCCGTATATCCGGTGAGTCACGTCGAATCGACTTAAGGTCAAGCCAGTTGTCCGCGAGTGTTGTGGTGAACGATTCGAACTCTTGCGAATCAACTAACTGGCTTACGGCCGCCTGTAACTTTGTTGGTGTCACACGGTCGAGACGCAAGGCGAGACCGCTTTCATCTCTAATGTGACCCCCTGTCAGAAAAAATTCCAGACGCGATTGAACGCTGGCGTGCTGCTCAGCCCGCGTGGAGTTGGGATTTGGCGAGGCAAGAAAACGATTTTCAGTTAGTATCGAAGCGTAACTTGTGATCAATGCTTCCTCGAGCATCATGCCGCCTGTGAACTTTTCAAGGCACCGCTGAATACTGAATTGGATTTCGTCCGTTGTCGGTTTCGAAACCGATACTTGAGTAAGGAAACGCGGTATTAGGTATTGAATCGCGTTATGTGGGTCATCGGTTTTCAGGTGAAAGTTGTATGGAGTGTCTGGTGATGCAATCACCGGAATATCAGCGAACAAAACTTCATGCGACTTTGTAGGCCAATGATCAGGACTCGTCGGTCCAGTAATCTCAATCCATTGAAATGCTACACCTGGATGACCGCCCATTGGTTTAGGGGGAAATTTGTAATAAAGCGGAGCGTCGGGTGGGTTGATTGGTCGAGGAACAGGTAGGCCGAAAATGCCATACTCAAAGGTTTCTGTCGGTTTCAGATATATCGTTGTTTCAAACACCTGCCTTTCAGGATGTATGTCAATTAAGCCACCGGTAGCACGCACATCACCGGAAACATCCGGCCCCGATACTTTTCTTGCGCGGAACGTCATTGGAATAGAGTGAGAACCGGTCAATAGACTGAAATCCGATTGCTGAAGCACCGTCCGTGCCGAGAACCGAATCTTGTATGTACCCCCGTTTGGCGACGAAAAACTATGCGGATATGCGTAGTAAGGCCAAGATGGGGATCGAAAGATGGCCATTTCAGTGGTTGGATCGTGCGATTTCTCTGCTCGCAATTTATTCAGTTCGGGGTAACCAAGCGGCAGGCGTTTGTTATCCTTCGCATAGAACATCGCTTCGGGGCCACCGTACGTGCTAGCTGCGGCAAACATTTGTGTGGCCTGCATCCGTATTGTCGGAGGTTCAAGCGGGGCGTCACCTGTGTTTACCGATTGCAGCAATGCGTTTTCAGTAACAGTGATGTAGCCTTGCAGCTCCTGGATAGAGACAGGCGTTTGTGAGTTGACATGTTCATATCGGGAAGTCTGCTGAATAATGGGCAGTGCATCACGTACATCAAGTGTGGGCAGGTGTAGCACATTGCGCAAATACTTTTCGTATTCCTGACGAGTCATTCGTCGTGCGCCGTTTCGGCCTTCTGACTTGATTAGCTTCAAGTCAGCAACTTGTAACAAATTTCGCAGGGAGGAGGTCAGAGAATCTCGCCGACTTGCAGAGAGTTCACTACCGGGAGGGGGCATTTCGCCTGAATTCACACGATCAAGGATTTGAGTCCATGTGCGCAGCGTCTCAATATCCACCAGGTCTTTGGACAGGGTGTTAAGGTCCAGACCGCCGTAAAGGTCGACGCCGTTATGGCATTCGGTACAACTACTCTCGATGATGGAGGTGACTTGCATTGGTACAGCGGCCTCATCGGGCTTCGCCAGAGCGCACTGCGCATGTGCCACGATAAAGAGCGAGACAAACAAGAACTGTATACAAGGGTTGTCTGACATATCGCCTCGTTTATTAAGATTGCCGGCAGCTCGACTTAGTCAATCTTGAGTTTGGGAATAGTTCCGTTACCAGTTTTCTCTCCACCAAGTAGCCAGCTCAAGTTAAAGACTGCGATACTCGAAGCGCCGGACGGACCGCCTTCGAAGTGACAATAGAGCTTTCCCTCACTAGCAGTACCGTGAAAGCCAGCGGTTACCGACGAATAGGCAAATCTTCCTTCGTAGATTTGTCGCTTAATAGGCCAGGTCTTTCCACCGTCGAAACTCGCCCAGGCTGTGCCGTGGTCGCGACCGCTTGCACTGTCGCAGTTCGTATAGACCAGTATGTCCTGACCGGCAACGGGCAATCGAACGAGTCCACCCATGCATCCATAATTGGTGTTTTGTGGGCCATCCGGTAGGGCTTTAACAAAGGTAAGGTCTATCCATGATTGGCCGCCATCTTTACTGATTGCACTCCAACGTCGCAGTGGGCTTTCGCCATCAGGAGCCCAATGCCGCCGCGAATTATAGTAAATCGTTCCATCGGATAATTCAGCTACGGTAGCTTCGCCGGTTCCGTTGGCAGGAAAAGGAGCACTTGTATTCCACGTCTTGCCACCGTCATCAGAATACACTGCATTTGTGAAATGATCTGGCCAACGACTTCGTTCGTTTTTTCCGGCATACCAACGGGAGGGTCGAAGCAGTCGACCCTTGTGTTCGCCGTGGCGTAGAGTGATGCCGTGCTCGTTCATGTGCATCGACGGCGCCCGGCCTTCGGCGTCGGGTTTAATTGCGACTTCATCAGCAGCCCATGTTTTACCATCATCTTTACTGCGATATACGGTTAGTGGTGCGGGTGGATGACGGTCTTCCACAAAGGCCAGTAAGTGGCCGGTAGACTCATCGGCTGTGGTGCCGCCGCCTTGAAATCCGGCTTTAGCAATTGTAATAACGTCACCCCAAGTCTTACCGCCGTCCTCACTTCTGCGAGCCACAACTGAACCGGTGCCAAACGTGGCGACAACGGTGCCTTTGATGGTGACGGTGATGTTCGGCATGCGTTCTTTTTCAAAAGCCTTGGCTATTTGGAGAGTCGCTTCCGAAAGAAATGGCTCGAGCGGTCCTTCAGCAGCCTCTGGCTTTGCATGAGCGGGTTGAATTGTTATCAAAGTTGCGATCAGTAAAATGATATGCCTAATGTTCATTACATATCCTTGAAGGGGCATGGGGAGTAAGAGAGTGTTAACACGAATTTACACGAAACGACATGTTTCGTCATCGTTTAGACACTTGGATGTCGTCGATTCTCAAGCCACTGGGTAAATGAGAGTCTGGCGTCCATTGTCACGGTGAACACTGTAGGCACCAGAACCAGCGTGAGAATTGTAGAAATAACCAGCCCACCGAGCACTACGCTACCGAGCCCACGGTATAGCTCGCTGCCGGCGCCGGGAAAGAGTACCAGCGGTAGGAGTCCTAGTACGGTGGTCAACGTGGTAATGCAAATTGGCCGAACACGAGATCTAACGGCCATTGGTATCGCTTCGCGATGAGGCATACCTTCCAGTCGAATATGATTTAGAGACTGATGCACAATTAAGATGGCGTTATTTACGACTGTCCCAATTAGAATCACGAACCCAAGCATGGTTAGCACGTCTAGCGGTTGCAAAACAAAGATGTTCAAAATCGCCAGTCCGACTAGTCCCCCAACGGCTCCCAACGGAACGGTGACGATAATAACAAGGGGGTATAGCCAAGATTCAAAGAGTGCTGCCATTAATAGATAGGTGATCAGCAGTGCAATCAGAAAATTAAACCGCAATGCCTGCCATGTTTGGCGCAACTTATCGGCGGCACCGGAAAGGTGAATCTTATAGCCTTCGCCCAGTGTGCCGTCTGTTTCAAGCGTATTAATGACATTCACCTCAATACGTTCCATTGCCTCTTCCATTGCAATTTCCGGTGGCGGGCGAACCTGAATGGTGATCGCTCTAAGACGCTCCCTTCTGTTAATTCGTTCCGGTCCACTACTGTAGTTAATGTCAGCCAATGCCGAGAAGGGAACGAGTTGGCCTGCGCGAGTCGCCACCGGTAACGACTGGAGATCCTGAGTCTTCAAATCAACAGAACGATCGCCTTTGATAGTGATATCGAGCTTGTCACCGCCAACGTAGAAGTCGCCTGCGTATCCGCCGTCAACAAATACATCCGCGGTGTAACCAAGATCGATTGAATTCACACCAAGTTGCGATGCTTCAATTGTCTTTGGAATTACATGGATTTCAGGACTCGAAAGATCGAGACTCGGCGATGGCATTGCTTGTGCTCCTGGGAGCAGTTCCTTTCCGCCGTCGCCGGAAGTAGCGAGCAGTGCCATTACCCTGCGACCAATCTTTACAAGATCCTCCAATTCACCTCCGGTGATCTCGATATCAATCGATCGGCCGGCACTGATACCTCGTTCAAAGAGGCTTGATTGTGAAGCCATGGCATTGGTGCCTGGAAATCGTGTGCCGACTTTTTTCATGATCGGGATGAATTCACTGACCCTCATTGGATCGATGGATTGGCAACCCACAAACACCCCTCGCGTATCAGCGAAGAAAAAGTAATAGCTGATGATAGGCGCGTCCAACTTCTGTGCCTCGGGACTGCCGGGGTCAGTATTCCAATAAGGTTTGAGATCATCTGAAATGATCTCGCCCATCTTTGTTAGTTCGGCCATGTTGTAACCGGGGGGGGGTGAAATCCTCATAAAGACGAAGTTCCGGTTTCCTGACGGCAAGTATTCGACTTTGGGCCAAAGCACAACGGACAATCCCGCAACAACGACAAGGATGATCAAAATGAATGAGATAGCTGCGGAAGGCTTCCTTTGAATCGAACGATTGAAAGCGACGATCGAATTGACGAAGCAGTCACCAGCTCTTGCCAGGAAGTCGTTTGGTGGTTCGACGGCGTGGTGGTTTTTATCTTGGTCTAACTTATAGAGTCGTGCAGCAGCTGTGGGTATTAGTGTCGATGAGACAATCAGTGAGAAAATAACTGCAAAACTGATAGCGAGTGCTATGTCGCGGAATAGTTGGCCGGAGATGTCCTCTACAAATACGATGGGTAGGAATACGGCCACCGTGGTAAGGGTGGATGCGACAACGGCACCCCAGACTTCGCTCGTCCCTTTTACAGCTGCAGTGAAAGAATCTTCGCCTTGCTTGAAGCGTCGATGGATATTTTCAAGCACAACCACTGCGTTATCTACCAGCATGCCGACGGCAAATGCCATTCCAGCGAGACTAATCACGTTGAGTGAGCGACCAGCAATACCTAATGCCAAAAACGTTCCGACGACGCTTGTTGGGATTGCCAGGCCGACTACTAAGGCGCCTCTACCAAACCAAAGCCCAAACACAACAATTAGCCCAAGTGTGAGTAGGAAAAACCATGGTGAAACGACAATAGCCGCGATTGCAGATGCGATGATTACAGGGATCGCAAGGAATGCTCGCACGCCACGATGCAAGAAGAGGAGGAGCACCATCATGGTTAGTGCGGTGGCAAGGAAGATGTTATCGGTGACCAGTGCCATTGCAGATGAAATGTACTCGGTTTCATCGTAGTACATATACAATTCGAGTCCGCGCTTTGCCAGAATCCCGTCATTTAACTCTTTGATCGCCAGGCGAACCCCTTGAACGACATCGATTGTGTTAGCACCTACGGTCCGCTGAATACCCAGACCGTTATTTGATTCGCCATAACGACTTGCGATGCTATCGGGCTTCTTAAAGCCGAGTGTTACGTCTGCAACGTCTTTTACAAAAACAGGCACTTCGTTGCGATAAGCGAGGACAAGGTTTTTGATATGTTCAGGGTCTCGGAACTGGCCAAGTGTGCGGATGACCCATCGGCGTTTTCCCTCCCAGATGTCGCCACCGGAGGTGTCTTTGTTGTAACCGGTTAACACTCTGCGCACGTCCGCAACGGTAATTTGGCGTGAGGCCAATAATTCAGTTTTTACAATGACTTGAAGTTCTTCCTGAAGGCCGCCATACACGTATGCATCGGCAACGCCGGGAACACGCTCGAGTCGTGCTTCGACCTCATCTTCTGTGAAACGCCGCATCTGCATGATGTTGATATCCGGCGGCAAGATCTCTTTAAGAGACGGATGCTTATCACCCACCTGCTTGTAAAGTTGCTTGATTCGATAAACCATGAGTGCGGGATTCGCGGCGCTTAGCACTGGGGCGAAGGCGTCCCCAATTTCGGGGTGCGCTTTTGCAAAAGCAACGACGTCGGCTCGTGCGGGTGGTCGTGGAGATAGCACGAGTCTTGCAATCGCGTTGTCACTGGAACTTCGCGTTTCAATAACAGGCAAATCAGCATCGACCGGATAGTCACGCACCTGTTGTAGGCGTGAACTGACCTGTACGATCGCTTGCTGGATGTTGGTCCCTACCGAAAACTCGAGTTCGACCGAGGATCTGGAATCGTTGCAGTCGGAGGACATCTTAATCATGCCCTCGACGCTTTTTAGCTGTTCTTCCTGCTCCAATACAATTTCACGTTCAATTTCCTGAGGACTCGCGCCAGGCCAACGGGTGCGAATCAGGACAACAGGCCGCTCTACTTCAGGGGTTAGCTGTTTTGGCATATCCAGCATTGCGATTGTGCCAAACAGGCCCACCAAAAGCGCACCGACGGTTGCCTTAACTGGGTTTTGCACGCATGACTGAACTGGATTCATAGGAGCAGTAAGACGTTAGTGGAGGAAGACAACCGTGGGTGGGAAAGGCGCGGCGAAGTTTGCCAATTAGGAATATCACTAGGGCTCTGGGCTAGCCGTTTGAAGTTTTAAACGTTGGCCATCTTTGAGTCGCTCATTTCCGCGCACAACCACTTGCAGTCGTTCTGTCAGGGCGCCGGTGACAGCAATGGAATCTCCGGAAGAAATCCCAAGTGCCACCTCAATGCTCTTGGCTTTCGGTGCCTGCGGATTGGATGTGTCAACGACGAATACAATCGGTTTTGCTCCACCGAGGACGATGGCATCCTTAGGCACGACTATCATCTCCTTGTCTTCGCCGATTGGCAAAGATAGCTTTGCAAGCATGCCGGATTTCAATAGGGCTCCGGAGTCATTCATTGGATTGTTTACGCGAATTTTAACGGGAAAAGTTCGTGCCTGTATATCTGCCTGTGGTACGACAGCGGAAACGGTTCCGGTGATTAGTTGGGCATCGATCCCGTCTATTTCAATGCGAACAGTGGTGCCAATCTTGAGTTGCCCGATGTTGCGTGTAACAACATGTGTGAGCACATCGACTTTATCAAGTTGGATGAGCTCAACGACTGGATCACCTTTACCAAGCCATTGCCCCACTTCAGAGTGCTTTACCGTGATGTAGCCATTGAATGGAGCGCGGAGTGTATGACGATCAATTTGCTCAATGATGCCACGGATCGATTCATGCTGAGCAAGGACCTGTGCTTTGGCCTGCGCAATTTGCTCCGGCCTTGGACCTCTGATGAGAAGTTTATGAGTCGCGTTTGCGAGCTGATACAGTTGATCCTCTTTTTCTGAATCGGATTGAGCTTTTTGCAGTTCGTTCTCTGTGACTACTTGGCCTTTCTTAAACAGTTCGGCGAGGCGTTTATAATCCCAAGTCGTGAACTTGCGTGAAGCCGCTGCTGCCAAAAGACGTGCTTGAGACTGAAGCACTTCCTCTTCTGTTGCTCCATTTTCCAATTCTGCAAGCCTTTGCTGCAGTTGTGTCAACTCGGCTTTGGCCCCATCAAGCTGTATTTCCAGTATTGTTGTGCGAAGTTTCGCCACCGGTTGTTCAGCTTTGATGGCGTCACCTTCTTCAACCATCAATTCTAACACTCGGCCATCGACAGCGCTACCGATGATGCTGGTGCGAATGGGTGTGACCGTACCAACGTTCATTTGGCTGGCAGACAACACCTTTTTTTCAACGTTCGCGACCCGTACAAGCTGTGCTTGCTCCTGGGCATCGACCGAGGATGGAAGGAAGTTGGAGAAGAACAAGGCAACGACGCACAGCGTAGTGAGGAGAGAAGCGTGCATGGCGGGAATGTTGCTCCAATGAGCGAGGCGAGTGTAAGTGCAGTGTTAGATACTTGCATCAGTATCTATTCAGCATATCAAATGCTATGACAACTCCTACAAAAATCGCTGCGTTTAACGGCGAACTAAGCGAACTCCTTCGGCACACGGACCTTTAGGACCTTTTCGGATCGAAAAGGACACACGAATACCTACTTCGAGATCACGGAATTGCACGCCCTGCAAGGACTGCTGGTTGAAATACGTGTCACTGCCGCGAGCAGAGGCGATAAAACCAAATCCCTTTCGGGTAACTCGTTTGATCGCACCTTCGAAGCGTTTAGCGGTTCGTGCGTCCGCGTCGTGAGAATCCTGTGAGCGGTTGCGAGTTTTCTCAAATCGCTTTCCGGATCGCGTGTCATTTGAACCCGAACGCTGGTTATCGCGTTCCTTGCGAGTTTTGTCGAACCGCTTTCCGGAACGCATGTCATTTGAATCTGAACGCTGGCTATCGCGTTCCTTGCGAGTTTTGTCGAATCGCTTTCCCGATCGCTTGTCATTTGAATCCGAACGCTGGTTATCGCGTTCCTTGCGAGTACGACTATTTCTTGGTTCATCATTTGCACCGTCAGAGAAGTTCTTGCGACTTTTATCTCGACGATTGTTTTTGAAAGAAGTCTCTCGAGAGTCATCTGATGCTCTGCGATTTCGACCGGGCTTACCACCGCGAGCGGATTGCTTGTGATCGCCTTGTCGGGAACGGCCTGATGTTTCAGATCTTTGCGAGCCACCGGATCCTGCGACCTCGAGTTCTTCAATTGGCTTTTTGATCAGACGCTCGACTGACCGTAACCAACGTCGTTCATCGTTCCCAACGAATGTAATAGCGGTGCCTTTGGCACCCGCACGTCCTGTACGGCCAATACGGTGTATGTAGCTTTCCGCGTCGTCTGGAATGTCGTAATTAAACACATGTGAAATGCTATCCAGATCGATCCCGCGAGCGACCACATCAGTCGCGACTAATGTGCGTGTGTGTCCACGTCGGAACCGGTCAAGTGATTTCTGTCTTGCGTTTTGACTCTTGTTGCCGTGAATGGCATCGGCGGAGAAGCCTTGTTTTTCGAGTTGGCCAGCAAGGGTGTTGGCCATTCTCTTGGTGCGGGTAAAAACCAAAGCTTGTGTGACGGCTTCATCTTTGAGCATGGTATACAGCACGCTCTTCTTCTTTTGTTTATTGGTGTGAACCACATATTGGTCGATCGAGTCCACGCTCGGCGATTCCGGTGCGATTCGTATTTCTTTGGGTTTTTGCAACAACGAATCTGCGATATTTTGAATCGAATCGGGCATCGTGGCTGAGAAGAACAATGACTGACGTTCTGCAGGGAGCGTTTTAATGACGCGTTTGATGTCCGGCAGGAAGCCCATGTCCATCATTCGATCGGCTTCGTCCAATACAAAGTGTTCTAGTTGGTCGAGCTTGATGCAACCCTGGTTCATTAGGTCTAAAAGACGGCCGGGAGTGGCAACGATTATATGCACTCCGCGCTTAATCACTCTGACTTGTTTCGACTGGCTGACGCCACCGTAGACAAGTGCAGTTCGAAGATGTAGATGCCGACTGTAAGCCGCTAGATTGTCACCAATTTGAACTGCTAATTCTCGTGTAGGTGAGAGGATCAGTGCAAACGGACGCCAAGGTCGCGCTTTGCGGTTTACTTCGCCCAGAGCATTTAAGATGGGTAGTGCAAACGCCGCAGTCTTTCCTGTCCCGGTTTGGGCAACTGCGAGAATGTCTTCCCCTCGTAACGCGGCGGGAATCGCCTGATCTTGAACTGGAGTGGGTGTTTGGTAGTTTTGGTCGGCTAAGGCCCGTTGAATAGGGTCGATCAGCCGCATTTCTTCAAATGAGGGCACGATTGCGTCTTATCCTTTGGTGCAAAAAAGCACCAGGTTATCGAATCGCGCTGTGTGAAGAACACGAGTACAGCTCACCTAATCGGTGATATTGCGGCCCAGTTCAGCAAAAGTCACATCTTCGCATGAAGATGGGGGGAGGTGAGATTAAGCACCTTACGAGCACTGATTCCACACGGCCGTCTATCTAAACATGAAGTATAGACTCGGTATTGAAAACGCGTTAGGCCTAATCTGGATTGCTATACCAATTCTCGGATCGGATCGCGTTGGGTCAGATATTGTGGACGACCTGTAGGATCTGTAATGGTCGTGGCACTGATATCGAGTCCGAGATTGTGATACAACGTTGCGAAAATCTCCTGCACGTGTACCGGCCGACTATGGGCATGTTCACCAAGGCGATTCGTAGCTCCGATGGCCTGTCCGGTTTGCATGCCGCCACCGGCCATGTAAGCACAACTAACCTGAGGCCAGTGGTCACGCCCTCCGTTTCCATTTATACGAGGCGTTCGTCCAAATTCACCCCAAACCAATACGGTGACATCATCTAACATGCCGCGTTCTTCCAAATCAGTAACGAGCGCATGTACGGCTTCATCGATTCGCACGCCGTGGTGACGCACGAGACCTTCGTTATCACCGTGGCTGTCCCAGCGACCGTAGGTTAAGGTTACGCAGCGTACGCCAACTTCGACCAGGCGACGTGCCTGCAGTACGAGTTCATTGTTTGTCTCAGCGCCGTCGTACTTAAATG
>Ga0114933_10001432_pt1 | contig 26549 bp, 22 predicted proteins | sample 4SBtaG_FD_89691 | JGI IMG/M metagenome (GOLD analysis project Ga0114933, IMG submission 89691) | Deep subsurface microbial communities from Kolumbo volcano to uncover new lineages of life (NeLLi) - 4SBTROV12_W25 metaG | ecosystem: Environmental > Aquatic > Marine > Volcanic | place: Kolumbo... | reverse complement strand
TATGAGCAACTTGTAGACAAGCTACTCGCCTCACCCGCTTTTGGCGAACGTTGGGGACGGCACTGGCTGGACGTCGTACGTTATGCGGAATCCATTACGTTGCGGGGATTGCTGTACCGCGAGGCATGGCGTTACCGGGATGCAGTCATACGTAGCTTTAATGCAGACATACCCTTTAACACGATGACGCGACAACAAGTATCAGGCGATCTGGTGGAAGCTGCCTCACACGAGCAGCAAGAGTTGAACCTGCTGCTGACGGGTTTCCTCAGCATGGGAAATAACAACCTTGAGGATCAGGACAAAGCGAAGTTGCGAATGGATGTTGTCGATGAGCAACTTGAGACGATCGGTAGAGCTTTTCTTGCACAGACGATTGGCTGTGCCCGATGTCATGACCACAAGTTCGACCCGATTCCCACAAAAGACTACTACGCTTTGGCTGGGATCCTGAGAAGCACTGAATCGGTAGTCAATGCAAACGTCGGGCGATGGATAGAGCTGGACATGCCTTTAGCTGAAGCTGAGCAGAAACAGCTTGTTGCCATCAATGAGCAAATCGCAGCACTAAAACAGGAAATCACAAAGCTACAAGGTAGCGGTGGAGACAATGCGCCGATTGCTGTGGATGCTCTCGAAGGAATTGTGGTGGACGACCTCGATGCGAAGCTCGTCGGTGCATGGACAAAGAGCACATCAGCTAAAAACTTTGTAGGTGCAAACTATCAACATGATGGTGCAGCCGGTAAAGGTGAAAAATCAGCTGAGTTTACACCGCCTACGCCACTCGATGGACAATACGAAGTACGGTTTGCTTTTGCCCACGGCGGAAATCGTGCACCGAAGGTAAATGTCACGGTTTGGAGTGCAGACGGCGAATCGACTACGGAAGTGAATCAGCAGAAGAAGCCGCCGATTTTAGGACGATTTGTATCTCTGGGCAAACATCGATTCACAGCAAACACCGATGCTAAAGTAACGGTGTCGACTGCGAATACGACACAGCATGTCATTATTGATGCCGTGCAATTTTTACCCGTTGACTTAAAGGGCTCGCCAACGAAAGAAGTGACGGATGAAGAGGCGAAAGAACACGCAGAAGTACTGAAAACTGCTCAGGCCACGTTAAAGAAACTGGAGGCGGAACGCCCAAACACCATACGATACATGACGGTGTCTGAACAGGGAGAGATTGCTGACACACAGGTTCACATTCGAGGCAACCCTCACAATCTCGGTGAGAGTGTTTCACGCGGATTCTTGCAGGTTGTCAGCTACCAAGACAGCCCCTTGATTGATGACACTCAGAGCGGACGCCGGCAGTTAGGTGACTGGTTGGTATCCAATCAAAACCCATTAGCACCTCGAGTCTACGCTAACCGGGTTTGGCATTGGTTGATCGGGACAGGAATTGTCAGAACGGTTGATAATCTCGGGACGACAGGTGAGATGCCGTCACACTCGGAATTACTTGATTACCTGGCAAGCCGATTTGTCAAAAACGGCTGGTCCACGAAGGAGTTAATTAGAGAGATTGTACTGTCGTCTACTTATCAACTTAGTTCGCGGTCCAATGAGAACTACGAAACAGCGGATCCAGAAAATCGTTTGTTGTCATCCATGAATCGACGCCGTATTGATGCCGAGAGCCTACTCGATACGTTGCTTGTTACCAGTGGCACACTGGATAATAGCTTTGGCGGATCTTTGATCCCTGCTGAAATCACAACAGATTATGATTTCCCACATGACAGTCGCCGCAGAGCGGTGTATTGGCCGGTGTTTAGAAACTCGCTGCCCGATCTGTTTGTAGTGTTTGACTTTGCTAATCCAAGCATGGTGGTAGGTCGACGCGATGTAAGTAGTACGGCACCTCAGTCGCTATTCCTTATGAATAATGACTGGGTGATTCAGCAATCGCAGCAGATGGCAGACAAGTGGCTCGCACAGGATCACCTTGACTTGAATGGCCTCGCCGAATCCGTGGTGTATACGATATTGGGACGCAAGCCTCGGTCGTCCGAGCAACAACTTATTATCGAGTACGTTGTTGCGGCCGGTGATGATAAAATGGAACAGCAGCGTAGATGGACGCAAGTTATTCAGACTTTGTTTTCATCGGTAGATTTCCGATATATTTACTAGGCGGAATTGACGCACTTGATAACTGGGAATGCTATGAACGGAAATGGACTTACAAGGCGGCAGGCATTATCGATGTCGGCGTGTGGCTTTGGGCAACTTGCGTTGGCCGGGCTGCTGAACGACGCCGCTGATGCTGCACCAAGTAATCCAATGATGGCCAAACAGCCACACTTTCCACAAAAGGCAAAACGTGTAATCTTTCTGTTTATGCAGGGTGGTCCGAGTCAGGTTGACTCGTTTGATTACAAGCCGCTGCTTTATAAGAAGAACGGTGAAGAGCTGGCGTTTGATGACGCTCGTGTCATTGCTAACACTGGAAAACGCGGTAGTGCTCAAAAGGTGATGCAGCCACTTTGGGATTTCAAACAGTATGGAGAATGTGGCCATTGGGCTTCTGACCTGTTTCCTGAAACTGCACAGCATATGGACAAACTCTGTATGCTCCATTCGATGCATACCGAAGGCGTAGCACATGGCCCCGCTACACTTTTTCTTCACTGCGGTGCAACGAACTTTGTACGACCGTCGATGGGATCATGGATCTCCTACGGGCTTGGTTCTGAAAATGATAATCTGCCTGGATTTGTATCCATTTGTCCATCGCCTGGTAACGGTGGTGCTAGGAATTATGGCAATGCTTTCTTGCCGCCAGCATTCCAGGGCACGACGCTTGGCAGTGCCGGACGTCCGTCGAAAAATGCGAAAATCCGAAATTTGGTAAACGGTCGTTTTGATAAAGAACAACAATCAGAGCAGTTTGATCTGCTTCGCCAGATTAATTCGGCTCAACTGCGGGATCGACGAGGTGATGTTGAACTGGAGTCAGTAGTAAGTTCGTTTGAGCTGGCTTGGAGATTGCAGAACAACGCGCCAGGGGTTCTTGATTTATCGGATGAGTCAGAAGAGACGTTAAAACTGTACGGTATCGATGAGCCGAAAACGACAGATTTTGGTCAGCAATGTCTGATGGCGCGCCGCCTGGCGGAAACAGGCGTTCGTTATATCCAATGTACCTATGGTGACGGCAGTCCCAATCCGGCCTGGGATCAGCATTCGAATCTGCCAAAGCACCTGGATCACGCCACGGCCGTGGATCGCCCTGTTGCCGGCTTGCTGGAAGATCTGGATCGGCGAGGGTTGTTGGAAGATACACTCGTGTGGTGGGGTGCCGAGTTTGGACGTACGCCATATGCACAAAATAATGGAACCGGCCGTGACCACAATCCAAACGGATTTACAACGTGGCTAGCCGGTGGAGGTGTAAAGCCCGGCTTTGCATACGGTGCAACTGATGAGTTTGGCCATAAGGCGGTCGAAAATAAAACTCACATGCATGATCTACATGCAACGATCCTGCACTTGTTGGGAATGGATCATACTCGTCTGACATACCGCTATAGCGGCAGAGATTTCCGCCTGACGGATGTTCACGGTGAAGTTGTAACTGAAATCATCGCCTAGGCTTGATCACGAGAACTCATTGCCTGGATGCAACGCAGTCTATTTACGTAACTTTCCGTTGCGTTTCGTGATGGCCTCGTAGACGGTTTCCGCCATTTGTGCAGCTCCGGCTGCGTTGGGGTGCACGCCATCTGGAATGTTCTCAGGCATTCCAAGCAGTGCCGAGTGAAGGTCGATGACGCGGCATTTAGTCTGCTTAGCCACCTGTATAACTAACGGAATCACTTCACCGCCGACGATTTCTTCGGTAATACCAAACGCTGCCTTCGGTACAGGAACAGGTTTGCAAAGATAGATAGTTGGTCGTGATTCGAGGGATCGGAAGTGATTGACCATGTCAATTAGATCCGATCCATACTCGTCCTTCTTTTCCCAGTTATGCGGCTTACTGTCATTGGAGCCGAGTTTGATGATGACGATATCCGGTTGGAATTCAGTTGCCTGACGAAATTGATCCGTCTTCCAATAGGGAAGGTCGCCATTCTTGAGCAGCGTTGCTCCACTGCGCCCAAAATTCATGACCTTGACACTCTCGCCAAAAGTCCGGTCGAGAACTTGCGGGTATGCGTTGACTTCCCGGTTCTGGACTCCGGCACCAAAGGTAATGCTGTCACCAACACAAGCAATTTTGATAGGTCCGTCATTTGCATGTGCTGTGAAACCGGGGCTAAGCGTCAGGAGAGTTAGAAGTAACCGTATTCGCAAATGTTTGTACACGAGGAAAGCTTTCTTAATGGATTATTCTGTTTTGTTGCAATCGCGATTGGCAATCGTTCAGATGAGAACTGGCTGCGGATATGTTAGTATCATACAGATATTCATTCTTCATGTGATTGATGAGTCCGGACTTTTATCTCTTGAGTGACATCCTGAATTTTACCGACGTTATGGCCCATCAAACACTGCTCGCTGCTGGCGAACTCAGTGAAATTGTGTCAGGTACGAATTTCTCAACGATCGACTGGGTCATCGTTGTTGGATACCTGATGATTTCTGTTGTGATCGGGTTGCTTGTAAATCGCTACGCCAAGAGCATGGCAGCATATATCGGTGCAGGACGTAGTGTGGGAACCTGGCTCGGTGTTGCAACCATGACGGGCACGGAACTTGGTCTGGTTACGGTGATGTACAACGCAGAAGCAGGCTACAAGGGAGGTTTTGCATCATTTCATATCGGCTTGATCTTCGGAATCATGATGCTGATCATTGGCCTGACCGGTTTTATCGTCGCACCCTTGAGACGTGAACGTGTGCTAACGATTCCGGAATACTATGAAAAGCGCTACAACCGCACGGCACGAATACTTGGCGGCGTCATCCTGTCGATGGCTGGGATTCTGAACATGGGCGTGTTTCTCAGTGTCGGCTCGAAATTTCTGGTCGGAATTACAGGGCTGAATCCCGATGCAATGGCCGTTCCAATCGTGATGACCGTGTTATTGCTCATTGTGCTTGTGTACACGGTCCTGGGCGGAATGATTTCGGTGATTATCACCGACTTCGTTCAATTTGTTGTGCTTTCATTTGGCGTAGTTATCACGACACTCCTTGCCATTGGCGAATTAGGAATGGATGAAATCGTCAAAAGTGTTGAGACCAACATGGAAAACGGTTTTGATCCGATCGCTGCTGAAAGTCAGTTCGGCGTTTCCTACCTGACGTTTACGGTCATGATGGGGCTGATGACGTGTGCGGTATGGCCAACGATGGTATCCCGCGCACTGGCCATGGAAAGCGATACAGCGGTTAAGCGGCAATACACATGGTCGTCAATCTCATTTGCCATGCGGATGGTCATTCCTGCCTTTTGGGGCATTTGTGCTTTTGTCTTTATTTATCACACTGCCGATTCGGCTGATGGAATTCTGGCTGAATACTTCCTGGATACCAGCGAAGGTGCAAAACCTGATGGTGCATATGCGATGCCGGTGTTTCTTGGCCGGATTCTGCCTGTCGGGCTTATCGGAATTATTACTGCTGCAATGATCGCTGCATTCATGTCTACGCATGATAGCTATCTGCTGTGCTGGAGTTCCGTGTTGGTACAGGACGTCGTTGCACCGATTAAGGGTGAGATGTCAACGAAAGATCGAATCAACTATACGCGGGTCTTTATTGTCCTGATCGGAATATTCGTTTGGGCTTGGGGTCTGTTTTACGAAGGTGACGATTTAATCTGGGACTATCTGGCAGCGACTGGCGCCATGTACTTTACCGGCGCCGCGGTAGTTTTGGCCGGCGGTCTTTACTGGAAACGTGCGTCCAGTGCCGGGGCAATCGCCGGGCTGATTTGTGGAGCGAGTGCCGTGCTTGGTGTCGAGGTGATTCGCGGGAAAATCAATGGTGTGCTTGGCACCGAGTTTAATCACGCAGAGTTCGGATTGTGCAGTATTGGATTTTCCATTTTTGCATTTATCGCGTTTTCGCTGCTGATTCCCGATCATCCGACCTCCGACCGCCCCGTCCTCGATGCTGACGGTGCATCAGATAACCAACCGAGTAAGCAAGCAGGAGACTAAACGAATGACGTGGCAAGGATTATGGATCGGAATGCTTTGGGTTGTGCTGGTAGGGTTTGCAGCAATGAGTGTGGTCGTTTCTTTCCTTGGTGCACGCGACATTAAGAAAATGCTGGCTCGGCTCGCAGAACAATCATCGGATGCAGATGTGGATGACTAAACTGCCGGTCGCGTAATCGGAGTACCTCGTGCCACGAGTAAACCATCGATGGTTTCAAGTTCTTCGGCTGTTAACTCAAATTGCATCGACTTGGCGGTCTCTTCAATTTGATATGCGCGTTTCGCACCACACAGTGCAACGGTGATTCCCGGTCGCTGGATGGTCCAGTTGATAACGACCTGTGCCACCGTGCGATGAATAGACTCTGCAAAGTCGCGAAGATGACCAACGAAGTCCTGGTTCTTATGCCACTCTTCTCCCTGAAACATCGGGTACTTTGCCCGGCCGTCTCGTATGTCAAATTGATGATCTCTTGGGAGTTTGCCTGCCAACAAGCCTTTCATCAGTGGCCAGTACACAACGACGCTTACAGAATGTTGGAGACACCACGGCACGACGTCCTGTTCGATGCCACGTTGTAGCATGTTAAATGCTGGTTGTACTGCAGTAATCGGACATACCGTATTGAATGTAACGAGCTGAGAATCAGAGAAGTTGGAGACACCAACTGAACGCGCCTTACCTTGCTCTAGAAAGGACCGCATTACAACAGCCGTTTCAGATAGATCGTAGTTGGGGTCTGGTGCGTGAAGATACAGCAGATCAATTACATCTGTTTCTAGTCGCCTCAAGCTAGTGTCCACTTGTGCGCGCAATCGACTCGGTGAGTTATCTATTGTCTGGCCGGTTTGATCCCGATGTATTCCACACTTGGTTGCCAATGTGATTTGTTGGCGGACAGGCGATAACGCTTTGGCAATAAGTGATTCACTCTCGCCATTGATGCCGTAAGAGTATGCAGTGTCAAAAAAGGTAACACCGTTGTCAAAAGCTGCCCGTAATGTGTCAAGACTATCCTGATCATTCACATCCAGACTTGTGACACCGGCAATGGGCCAGCAACCCATGGCTACCGGGGTAACTTCAATTTCCGAAGTACCAAGACGTCTCTTGTGCATTTTTGAGCTGTGGCAAAGGTAGGACGTGTAACATGTATCTCCGAACCCCAATCATAACAGTCACATGCACAAGTTCCACAATGTGCGGAAAATAACGAGTTTTCGGGGAACCAATTGTCAAACTGTAGCGTCTAAGTAATTATTACCGGTTACGTACTTTAGGCGCCTAATCAAGATAAGATATGTGTAACTAGACAAATAAGCCAGTATTGATCAATTGGTTTCTGTTTGGCGGGACAAACAAGATCTTACAAAGTTTTCGACTTTCCGTCCGATGGAATCCATGTTCGGTGTCGCCATCCTGGCCGGTATCGTTGTGCTTTACTGTGTCTTGACTCTTGTAAACCGCGTGGACTGGTTGACGATTGTCTGTGGTGCAGGGTTGGCATTATTTGGATTTGTCATTTTGTTGAGACTAATCGTACCTGTGTATGCAGTTTTGCTGATCGCAGGTGGAATTATGTGGAGTTATTGCGGCTTAGTTCGCAGACGACAAGTAAAAATCCAGACATCGTGATCTTGGATACGAAGCGCTTCGATATTACGACATCTAACAACCGTTGCGAAACGTCGAGCGTTCCCGTATAAATCAGGCGTAATGCGTTGCCTGGTAGTGCGATGCGACACACCCAAGGCAGAATAAATTCGCATAAAAATGAGCAACGATTCGGCAGTAACAGCGACTGAAACTGAGCCGGAGTCGATACAGCCGGAACCGCTGGATCGTGATGCTTTGCTAAATGTAATTCTGATTGCCATCGTTTTGTGCCTCGCTGTGCTTTACTACTGGCTGACGCTGCCAATGGTGCTCAATTCCACACGGCCAAATGTGTTACGGCATCCCGATGTGAGGTTTTCATCCGCCGCTGTGAACTGGGAATTCTCGGTTGCTGACGACGTTGCGAATTTACTTGGTGGTGAAGAATTGGTCGGTGATACGATCAAGTCACACAAGAATGAAGTCCGTATCACGAATGTGCAGGTTGTGGATCTGCTAGGTGATGAACGAAATGAAGTCTTGGTATGTGACGGCGCCGGAAATCAGGTTCGGGCACACTGGCTGGAAGATGGTCAGTGGAAAGGTGAATTGCTTGCCGACCGGATGCACGTTCCGGCACACGCTACGGTTGCCGACATCGATGGAGACGGTGACCGCGATGTAATCGTTTCAGAACTTGGCGACATCATGCCATCAGATGAATTGGTTGGCCGAGTTACAATCTTGGAAGCCACCGATGATGGATTCAGGAAACGAGTTGTTTTGCAGGACGTGCGACGGATCGCTGATGTTCAAGCGGGTGACTTAGATGGAGACGGTGATCTGGACTTGGCGGTTGGCATATTTGGTTATGCCCGTGGCGGAGTAATGTGGCTTGAGAATATCGGTGAACTGAGTTTTGTCGAACATTCAATCGATGATCGGCCCGGTGTTATTCATGTACCGGTGGCTGATTACGATGGCGATGGTGATCTAGATATTGCTGCGGTGGTGACACAGGACGAGGAGGAGGTGTGGATACTGGAAAACACTGCTCCCGGATCCTTTTCACCCAGAATGGTGTACTTCACGCACAACTTCGATGCTGGTGGCGGTGGACTCGTTGCTGTCGATCTGGATCTGGACGGGGATCAGGATTTTCTATTGTCCCATGGAGATAATCTGGAATTCGGTCATGGTTGGCCACAGGACTATCACGGATGTGTCTGGTTGCGCAACAACGGGAATCTCGAATTTGAAGCGAGACCTATTGGCCAACTTGGTGGAACCTATGCTGCAGCTGCTACAGATATGGATAGAGACGGCGATTTGGATGTCGTGTTGGTGAGCATGTCCAATGAGTTTAAAGAGCCAACAAATCCAAGCATGGTATGGCTGGAAAACAAGGAAACATATCACAGCGATGAAATGTGGGATCAGTGGAAACTGGCAACAAGCCCTGTCGAGCTCATCACGGTCGATACAGGTGACTTAAATGGTGATGGTCATGATGACATTGTAGCCGGTCAGTTCAGGATTCCTTTATCTGTCGTTCCACTGGATCAGCCCGTTACAGTTTGGCTCAGAGAAGTCGAGCAGGAGCGTGCAGAATGAAGACGCTCTCGAGTAAACAGTTTAGATTTGTCTTGAGCCTGTGCATACTTGCAGAAGTTGTCGTGCTTACATTGGAATATAGGCATCAGGATGGCATGGGATCCTTGCCGATGTCGCAGCTAAGTACCCTGGAATCCGGCGTCCAAAACGACATCCGTCAAATGGAGTTAGCCTTGGATTACGGTTCCAGAGAGTCATGGATTGAGCTGGCGAAGGTGTACACTTCTTATGGCTTGTTGCCAAACGTACGGTATGCGATGAAACGCGCCAGCGAACTGGGTGAATTGGACGATGAAGCGAAATTACTGTACGGCACTTGTTTAAGTCGACTCGGAGAACTGGCTGAAGCAAGAAAGTACTTTCAACAACTCGCCAACGGACGCGGTGAATACCGCATAGATGCGTGGGTGCAAATTGGCTTGGATTACCTGCGAGCAGAGCAACCGATAGAGGCGCGGGATGCGTTGATGCAAGCCGGACAAGACCCCGTAGCAGAGATTGCGGTAAGTAGGCTGCTCCTGCATATGGGACATGCACAACAGGCACTGAGTATTTTGGAGTCGATGATCCGGCGGAATCCGGATTCGATGAGAGCTCATCAGATGAAAGGATGGGCCTTAGGGGCGCTTGATCGTCCTGATGAAGCCCGTGCAGCAGAACACTATAGCACGCACTGCTCAGACACGGTGACGATTCATACCGTGACGCGTAAGTGGGATGAAGACATGCTGCAAAAGTACGGTGCAGCGGGGCGTCTGATGCAAAGTGAAATACAGATGCAAAAAGGGGATCTTGAGGCTGCAATTAACACGATGCATAAATCGATCAAGGATCTTCAACCACTCTGGCGTCCACATTACACCAAACGCCTGGCGATGTTCTATAGCATGAATCGCCAGGGTGAAGAATCTGCTAAGCAACTGGCATCATGGTTGGTCCACAACGGTGAGACTGCTGTGTTGTGGGAAATGGTTGGCGATGCCTGGTCAGCGTCAAATCAGCCAGCTAAAGCTATGAACGCGTGGCTTGAAGCGACACGCTATCGTGGCGGACAGCAGGAAGAGGTGATAGTCTTATTTCGCGTTCATCAGAAGCTTGCTGATGGGTTTTCACGACAAGGTCGAAGTGAACTGAGTGACTATCATGTTGCCATGGCAACATATGAAGAAGCACGCATCCATTGGCGAGTCGACCGTACAGTCGATGCCGTAACTGGATTTGAAGCGGTGACGGCTGCATTACCGGAATTTGATCATGCATGGTATTATCTGGGCGAGTCGCGACGTGCCACTGGTGATAACGACGGCGCAATCTCAGCGTTTAAAAGTTGCCTGGAATTGAATCAGAATCACGGGCGTGCATCTGAGAGTCTTAAGGGTCTTGAATCACTGTAGCCCGTTACTCAGTACAAACATGAAATGATCGACATATGCAAATTATTATGACGAAACGATCATTTCCGGCTTTAATCGCAGTGCTGATGGGGCTTAGCTGTTGGCTCTCAAAAATCGCTGATGCTCAGGAAGAATTGGCACCGCCACGAGATGTCATCGTGGTTTGCCATGAGGATCTAAGGGCTGGGTTGGCGCCATGGATCCGCCATCGTGAAAAACAGGGTTATCAATTACAGATTCTCGCTCCTTCGACTTCTGCGTTTGCCCAATACAAGGCGATTGTGGAAGCTTCGGAGGAAAAACAGATTGCGGCTGTAGTGCTAGTAGGCGATGCTCCGTCAGGTAAAGGAAAGCCTCCGGCAGGTATTGAAATACCGACGGCATACATAAGTGCCAAAGTGAATTTGCTATTTGGTTCTGAGCCAGAGATCGCAACGGATAACAGGCTCGTTGATGTTGATCGTGACCGATTGCCGGACTTTCCAGTCGGACGGATTCCTGTCAGAACTGTTGATGAATTGCAGACCGTTGTAAAAAAGATTCTTCGATATGAGAATCCAACCGGTTCACAATCCTGGCAACGTGACTTTCATTGCATCGCCGGTGTTGGTGGATTCGGCGCGTTGCAGGATAAAATGATTGAGTCTGCTGCTCGGAAACTGCTTGGTGATGGTGTTCCAGCTCATTTTCGCATGACGATGACGTATGCGTCCTGGCGCAGCCCATTTTGCCCGGATCCGAATCGTTTTGGTGACGTAACTCTCGATCGATTGAATGCCGGTAGTTTGTATTGGGTTTACATGGGGCACGGCCTAAGGACCGAGTTAGATCGCGTGCTGATTCCTAACCAGCCTTCTCAGTCCATCATGACTCGAAAGTCTGTGAAGGATGTGAATTGTGTGAATGGAATGCCAGTAGCGGTTTTTCTGGCGTGCTATGTCGGTGCCTACGATTCCATCGCCCCGTCTATGTCTGAACAGTTATTGTTACATAGTAAAGGACCGATTGCCGTGATTGCAGGCTCAAGGGTTACGATGCCATATGCCATGAGTGTGATGGGAGAAGCCATGCTGGAGGAGGCATTTCGTGGAGACCATGAAACGCTCGGCAGCGTCTTTCACAAAAGCAAGCATCGGCTCGGAAACCCGGAAGAAAGGGCAAGTCGTAATAGACTGTTGCTTGATGGATTAGCGGCAGTGGTAAGTCCCAGACCCGACTTGATGAACGAGGAACGACTTGAGCATGTCGACTTGTTTAATCTGATCGGTGATCCGCTTTTGAGAGTGCCTAAGCCTGAGAGAGTGCGTATTGACGTCGATCGTGCAGCCACAACCGGGGCTCGTCATACCGTAACGATCAATTCGCCAATATCGGGTAAGGCGGTTATTGAACTGGCAGCGATGCGCGGGCAACTGCGATTCCCAAATCCTATTCGAACGGAATTTGAAAACGAGCAGAATTGGCGCGATGAACTGGATGACGTATATAACAAAGCAAATGATGATGTCTGGGCTAGTGTATCCTGTGATGTGAAGGCCGGTGTAAATACCACCGTGGAATTTGAGATTCCAAAGGATAGTACTGGGATTTGTTTTGTCCGGGTTATGGTTGATGGCGAAAGTCGTTTAGCGATCGGTTCTGAATCTGTCATCATTTCGAAACCGAAAGAGGACTCCAAATGAGAAAGTTAATGATGAGTAGTTTGGTCTCGTTGCTGGTATTGATTTTGATAGGTGTTGAGTCAATTTCTGCTCAGGATGCGATTTCAGTAGATAAACCTGTTGTTGAAGTGCAAGTTGAGCAAGGGCTACTGAAATCGCCGAAAGACGGGCGACTGTATGTTTTGTTTTCTAAGAGTTTGACCAGAGAGCCTCGGCAAGGACCTAGTTGGTTTGGGCCGGAACCGTTTTATGGTCTGGATTTGAAAGCGGTTGGGGATGGTAATACCTATGTGTTGGATGATGAAAGTGATGGATTTCCCGATGCAATAAGTAAACTTACTGCAGGCACGTACGCTGTTCAGGCGATCTTCGACCATGACTTTTATCATTCCAATCACAACAATGGTGTTGGGAATATTTATAGCGATAAGGTGGTCGTGGATTGGAAACCGACAGAAGACGGGTCTTCACCACTCAAGCTGTCACTTGCGCATACCATTACTGATCGCCCGTTTCGAAATACGCAATTTGCGAAACAGGTGAAGATTTATAGCCCACGCTTGTCAGCGTTTCACGGCCATGAAGTAATTCAGAAAGCCGGTGTGCTACTTCCGGAGTCGTATTATGACAATCCCGAGAAGCGTTATCCGGTCATTTACACGGTCACTGGATTCGGTGGAATGCATGAATCTGTTGAAGGTTCGGAACCGGTACCGGTAGAGCCGGGCGATGTTGAATTTATTCGTGTTGTTCTGGATGGACAGTGTAAATGGGGACATCATACGTATGCGAATAGCGCTAAAAATGGCCCTCGCGGTGATGCCTTTGTATACGAGATGGTTGCTGAGATCGAACGGCGTTTCCGGACAGTGGCGGAACCGACGGCCCGTTTTTTAACCGGCCATTCAAGCGGTGGCTGGGCAAGTCTCTGGCTGCAGGTGAATTATCCAACGCATTTCGCCGGGACATGGAGTACCGCACCTGATGTCGTGGACTTTCGGGATTATCAGGAGGTGAATCTGTATCAAGACCCGCCGTTAAGTCTGTATACGAATTCCAAAGGTGATCGTAGAGGAATTGCCAGACGCGATGATCAAGTTCTTATTTGGTACGACGACTTTGGAAAGATGGACGACTGCTTAGGACGAGGTGGTCAACTCAGGTCGTTCGAAGCTGTATTTAGTCCTCTGGACGAAAGCGGTCAGCCTATCAAGATGTGGACACGAGATTCCGGAACGGTTATTCCCGGAACGGTTAAGTACTGGGTCGAATACGATATCAATCGTCTGATTCAGCGGCGCTGGTCCAAAAATGAAGCGGATTTAAAGGGCAAGATCAACGTCATCATGGGAATGCAGGATACGTTTTACCTTAACGGAGCTTGTGAACAAATTAAAACGACGTTGGCCGACTTGGATCCAACTGCTGTAGTGGATTTGGTGGAAGGGGATCATGGCAGCTTTATGACCCGTGCGATGCGCAATCGAATTCGATCAGAAATGAGTGCAGCGTACAGAAAATTCCACGACTAATTAGCGGCTTATTCGGGTTAGTGGTAACTCGTAGCAAACCGTTTCCACCGAATTGCGAATAAGTAGCTGATTCTCAAACAGGCAGAGATTGGCCCAGCTTAAGTCAGACATAGCTTCAATTTCTAAAAGCTCCTTAAATCCACGTTCCTGCAGTCTCAGGAAATGCAGCGCACCGTTTTCGTTCTGTACGATCAAAATGTCCGTAACCATCAGAATCTGGCCATGACCGAATCGTCCTTTTTTCCAATTAGATTCCCCCGTTTCAATGTCAACGGATTGTAATACACCGTCTGAAAGTCCAATGATTTCAGACCCTACGATCACGACGTTGGTGTATTTTGTCTTGAGCACCGTTGGGTTGGTCCAGATCTCGGTAGCGGTAAAGGGGAGGTCTCCGGCTGTCGACTGCGAAATCTTGATGCGGGCTGCACCGTATCCATAACCTTTGGTCAATAGAATGTCGGTATCACTAATTGGGATGGGTTGAGAGGTGCTTGCTCTGGAATTACTGAATCCTGTCCAATCGTTGTACTGCCACAGCAGTGACCCGTCAGCGATGCCATGCCCTTCGACGTTGTTTTCGGTGACAATTACAATTTGGCGTTTGCCGTCAAGTGTCGTAACGATTGGTGAAGAGTAGCTTACCTGTCGGTCACCGGCACGCCACTTTTCTGCGCCAGTTTCTGAATCAAAAGCGATTAGTGAATGGCTTGGATTACCCGGTTTTCCGCCTAACGGCACAATGACGAGATCATCAACAACAAGTGGTGAACTACTGCGTCCCCATGAGATTATGCTCGCATCCTCTTTCGGTGATGATCCGATGATTTCGAAGAGATCATGAGTCCAAATGAGATCGCCTGTTGCGATTTCGATGCAGTTTAGAATGCCAAATGCACCAAGCGCATAAGCCTTGCCTTTGTGAATGGTCGGTGTGCTGCGGGGGCCGATGCCACCCAATACGGTTTCATGTCGCCCCTGGCTTATGACTGCCCAGATCGGGGATCCGCTTTCAATGTCTACTGCCGTGGTGATCTCTTCGTTATCGCGCTGCTGCATGGTAACGGCGATACCGGAAACAGATTTAGTATCTTCCTGATTGGCTTCAATGCTCACTGCGGAATACGCGGACCAGCCGGCACCGATAGGACGACGCCATTTTTGTCTAACAGCTTGTGTCGTTAGGGGGGCTTCATTCCATACCGCATCCGTGATGAGCGGCTGGCCCTTGGGTCCTAAAAACTTTGGAAAATCAAAGTGACCGGTGGTGGCTGAGAATGTGTTTTGAGAGAGAATCTCGTCATTGATACTCGCAAGATGTTGATCAGGAGTGACAGACCAGCGTAATCGGATCGTCGGAATTAAGAATCCATCAACCGCTGTGACCTTAAATACAGAAACAGCGATTACTACGACAAGACAACCGGTGATTCCGATTCGTTTTCGCGTCCTGATCGGTAAGTTGCTGCGAAAGATCAGCCAAACGAAGTACAGGGCAAGTGTGAGGATAGCCACCATTGCCGAAAGCGCGTTGGTCATGGCAAGATCCATCGGTTGGGCGATTCGCAAAATGCTGATAATGATCGCCGCCAAAATGAAAAGCTTCTTGCTGCTAGCTGGAAAGATGGTTGCGCTATCTTGTGCTGATTTGGCACTTGGATCCGAATCGGATGGATTAGATGAAGTCAGTTCTGTCACAGTTGCGAGATCCTCCGATGGTGATGCGTGAATCTGTTTCACGTTCCCCTGGCTTCATAGTGTAAAAAGCTCGGTGTAACATGAGACTTGAATCATGCACCTGAGGATACATGCTAATGAAGATTGCATCAATCAAGACACATAAACTACTTGGAGGCACCGTTGATGGTGGTTGGCCGGATGGCCATATACCGGAGGACGATTTGCATACGATCGTCGAAGTGATAACCGATTCCGGGTTGTCCGGAGTGGGCAGTGTGTTTACGTCCTCAGCCTTGGTCGATGCAGGAATTAAGTTCCTAAGACCGGTATGGGATGGTGCTTCAGCTATTGAACCTGAGCGATTGACTGAGGAAATGCGTCAAAGCAGTTTTTGGCAGGGGCGCGGTGGTGCAATCGAACATGTGATTTCCGGGGTGGATATTGCTTTATGGGATCTCTTCGGAAAGGTTTGTCAGCAGCCGGTTTCACGCCTGCTTGGTGGGGTTTATCGGGATCGAATAAAACCATACGGTTCCATTCTGTTTGATGAACCTGATGTTCTTGCTCAGCGGTTGAAGGACACAGTGGCTCGTGGATTTAAGGCGATAAAACTTGGCTGGCGACCGTTTGGCCGTCGGGACCATAAGTTTGATGAACTTCTTGTGCAAACAGCACGTGAAACGGTTGGGGATGATATCACGTTGCTCGTTGATGCTGGTGGTAGCGAGCAGATGTGGCCGCATGAATATAAGTGGGCATTGCGAACCGCTCAAATGCTGGCTGCATATGATATTGGCTGGTTTGAAGAACCGTTGCGGCCGGATGATATAGAAGGCTATATCAAGTTATCAGAACATGCTCCCCTGCCGATTGCCGGGTGCGAAGTTTTGACGCGACGGCAGGCATTTATGCCGTGGATTGAGCGCCATGCTGTGGATATCATTCAACCGGATGCGACAAAGTGCGGTGGGTTATCTGAAGCCAGACGCATCGCTTGGATGGCATATGACCATCACGTTCGATTTGTCAGTCATGGTTGGAATACCGCAATTGGTCTCGCGGCAGATTTGCATTTAGCCGCTGCACTTCCTAATGCACATTATGTTGAGTACCTGACTCCGGCGCCCTATATCGAAGAGCTCGTTACTGAGCCATTTTCTCTTGATAGCGATGGGATGCTCACCATTCCAGAGACACCGGGCCTTGGAATTGAACTCAATCGAGATGCGCTCAAACGATTCGCCGGATAGTGTGCAGATGGCTTTTAGGTTATTCACGGAATCTCTGTCAGCAGAATATAATAGTGAGGTACTGGAGCAGACCGGATGGTCGCTTGAATCCATGATTCAAGAGGAAAGTCCGGGCTTCGAAGAGCACGATGATCGGTAACGCCGATCGACCGTAAGGTCAGGGCAAGTGCAACAGAAAGTAGACCGCCTGGCATAGCCAGGTAAGGGTGAAACGGTGAGGTAAGAGCTCACCAGCAGTAAAGGTGACTTTGCTGGCTAGGTAAACCCCATCGGAAGCAAGGCCAAACAGAGAGCAACCGGTTTTTCCGGCTCGGATCTGCTCGATCCGATATGACTCTCGGGTGGGCCGCGCGAGGTGACGGGCAATCGTCATCCTAGATAAATGGCCATCACTTGGCTCAATTTATTTGTGCCAAGGACAAAACCCGGCTTATAGGTCTGCTCCAGTGCTTTTCTACCGAGATGTGGCCAGAGCCTCTCCGGTGCTTTGAATTAGCGGATCAGCTCTTTGTCGATACACTGCAGTAACTTGGCAATGCAAAGCTTGTTCATGCTTGTGTCCATCTTGGATGCTTCTTCAATTAGAGACGAATGAAGGCTTTCAGGTAGTCGGACGGTGATCATCCTCGTCGTCTCTTTGCCTTCGACCAATCGCTTCTGCGGGCGGGAACGTAATTGTGCCAGCATATGCTGAATCTCAACATACTCAGGCGTTTTCTCAAACGCACGTTGTTGCGCCTGGCTTGGGAAAATCTTTGCAACCAATCCGTCTACACCAAGGATTTCCCGGTAAAACGTTTCCCAGTCCGGCGCCTGACGTTGCATCATCAATGCGCCGCGAACTGCTTCACGACATTGCTGGTCGGTGATGGGGGATGCCGTTACCGGTTCAACTGGGTCATATACCCGCAGTGGAGCATGTCCACGACTGTCTTGTTGTCCGCGAAATACTAATTCTTTTGGATATGTGCTCTGTTGACCCATTGTGACCCTCGTTTTGCAATTGACTGCGATTTATTCCGCACAGGGCAATGACTCATGACCGTCCAAATCACGAGTCCGCCGCGACGTCAATGCAATACTCCTTACGAGTCAAGCGATTCCCGTAAAGTGCTAGCACATAAGGACTTACGAAGATCTCCTAGGGGTGCTAATAATCTAGGCAGGGGTGCATGCAAAAAGGGCAGTCGGCACCTGCCTAAAAAGCAGGCAGTCGAGTTTGTCGCATTTACGGACTGTCCAGTAAGTGCAAGAAAGTCAGAATTGACTAAAAAAACCGTATTTATCAAATGTGAGTGCAAATAAGGCTCGGACTTGCCACATTCAGCTGGCTCTACAGACTTGATGCATTTAATGACGTGTGAGATGATCGAATGCATGGATCTGAATTGATCTAACAGCATCTGATTCCAAGACAAATATTCCAAACGAGCACTTATTCAATGACACATCTGACGAGGCGAAGAGACTTTCTAGCCCAATCCGGGGCAGCACTTGCCGGTTTGACTCTATGCAGTACTGCAGCAGAGGTTGCAAATGCGAAGAAACGTGAAAAGAAGAACCGTAAAGCGCCATTTAAGATTTCCATTGCTCAATGGTCTCTGCACAAGTCGTTGTTTGCCGGCAAAATGGACAACCTCGACTTTGGAAAAGTATCGGCTGAGGAATTTGGCATCAACGCCATTGAATACGTAAATCAATTCTTCAAGGATAAGGCCAGGGATCAGGAATATCTGAAGGAGATGAAGACTCGCAATGACGATCTTGGGGTAGAAACGCTATTGATTATGTGTGACGGCGAAGGTCGGCTAGGTGATCCGGACGATGCTAAGCGGAAGCAGGCGGTTGAGAATCACTTTAAGTGGGTGGAAGCGACAAAGTACCTCGGCGGGCACAGTATTCGAGTAAATGCCGCATCAGCGGGAGAATACGAAGAGCAGCGCAAGTTAGCAGCTGACGGACTTCGACGTCTAAGCGAATTTGCTGCCGACTTTGGTCTCAATGTCATCGTTGAAAACCACGGTGGCTTGTCATCCAACGGTAAGTGGCTATCAACGGTTATTAAAGATGTTGGATTGAAGAATTGTGGCACGCTGCCTGATTTTGGCAATTTCCACGACTACGACCGCTATCTTGGAGTTGAGGAATTGATGCCGCACGCCAAAGCTGTGAGTGCCAAGAGTCATGACTTCGACGCGAATGGTAATGAAACGCGCACCGATTACTTTAAAATCATGAAAATTGTGCTGGATCACGGTTACAACGGCTACGTAGGGGTTGAGTACGAAGGCAGTAAGTTACCAGAGTTTGATGGTATCCTGGCAACAAAGCGCTTGCTTGAGCGTGTTGCAGCACAGAGCTAAGGCCTCCATGGATTTATGTCGATGAGCGCCTCTGAGTCGGAAGTTAACGGTGTAACGGAAACAATCATGCGGCTGGTGAGTCGTCAGGTTTGGGTTGTTACGTCCGGATCCACTATTGGACGTGGAGGGTTATTGGCAACTTGGGTGAATCAGGCGTCGATTGATCATGAAAACCCACTGTTGTTGATTGGAATTGCACCGAATCACCATACAAGTGAGATCATCGATCATTCCGGCCAGTTTGTGGTGCATCTGCTTTGCAAGTCGCAAGGCGCCGTAGCATTCAACTTTGCAAACGGTAGCGGGCGCGACCGCGACAAGTTTGAGGCCTTATCTTTAGTGGACGGCCATGGTGAGTGTCCGATTCTCGAGGAATGCCATAGTTGGCTCAAGTGTGACGTGACTTCGCGGTTGCTCACTGGAGATCGCACCTACTACTGGGGCAAGGTATCCGACGCCGGTCAGAATTCTTTGGAACCACCGCTGCTTGATAATGAATTCATCTCCGGTTGTGATCCATTGCAATTGAAGGTGTTACGAGCGGATCGTGCAGCAGATGTGGACATACAACGGCCGCAAAATGAATCGTTTCAAGCTGAGTTACCAGATTGGCTACGTCCCTAATTGCGATCGAATTTCAAACATCATTGTGCGTACAATAGTAACAGAACGAGTCGAGCCGAAGCCGCGAAACCTTAGGCGACTCGTAACGTACAAAGAATAGGATAAATCAACTCGAATCGTGCAGGATCTGGAACGACAACAGAGTATCAACAACGAGCGTGCAGTTCTTGCGCGCGTTGTCTTGCCGGATCATGAGAAAGAAGACGATCCGCTTTCGGAAATAGCCGGCCTTGCCACCACTGCAGGCACGGAGATCGTCGGTGAACTCATTCAGCGCCGCCAGTCGATGGTCTCAGCCACGGCGATTGGTAAAGGAAAGGTCGATGAGTTGGCAATGTTGGTTGAAAATCACGCAGCAGATGTCGTGATTTTCGATAACGATCTTAACCCGGCTCAGATAAGAAATCTGGAACAGGCATCCAAGGTTAAGGTCATTGACCGTACAGAGTTGATTTTAGACATTTTTGCGTCTAACGCCCGCACAATGGAATCACGTTTGGCAGTTGAACTGGCACAGTTGGAGTATTCTCTGCCCAGATTAAAGCGCATGTGGACTCACTTATCCAGAATAAAGATGGGCGTGGGAATGCGGGGACCTGGTGAAAAGCAACTGGAAATGGATAGGCGGCTGGTAGAAAAGAGGATCAGTGATCTAAAACGCGAGCTCGATGTGATACTGCGTCGCAAGGAACGACAAGTCGCATCCAGATCTGACGTCATGACCGTGTCGCTCGTTGGTTATACGAATGCGGGAAAGAGCACGCTAATGAATGCCTTAACCGAGGCCGGCGTGCTCGCGGAAGACAAGTTGTTTGCCACACTAGATACCCGAACACGCCGCTGGCATCTACCCAACTGGGGGCCCATTCTGTTATCGGACACCGTAGGGTTCATCCGAAATCTACCACACCGTCTCATCGCGAGTTTCAAAGCCACGCTAGAAGAGGCACGTCAGGCAGACTTACTATTGCATGTTGCAGATGGATCCAATCCGGCAGTTTACCAGCAGATCAAAGCCGTCTACGAAGTCCTTAAGGAAATCGAGATTGAGGAAAAGGACATTGTGCTTGTCATCAACAAGACGGATCAAATCACCGAGGCAGGTGTGTTAGACCAAATACTCAATAGGTATCCCAACGCTATTTCGATCAGTGCATTTACTGCCGATGGGTTTCCAGAGCTCGCGATGGCGGTAAGTGATGCATTGAGCCGGACTTTTGAAGATCTGTTAATTAAAACAAGCGTCGCCAACGGCCGATTAATGGCATTCCTGGCAGATAAGGGCGAGGTGCTTTCCACGCGGTACGATGAGACGACGGTGACCATTCACTGTCGCTTGCCGAGTCGGTATGTGGGCAGTATCAATCGGGAAGAAGCATCAGTTGAACCCTATAACAGTACGCCGACGTCACCAAATCTAACGGATTCATTCGGTGAACTGGGTTCTCGTGCCGCTGACCCTGCCAGCCCACAGTCCCCGGAGTAACTTTCTGTGTCGAAGCGATACATTAGTGGAAAGCGGGTTATTTGCACCGGTGCCTCGAGCGGAATTGGTGCGGCACTGAGCCGGCAATTAGTAGCGCAGGGTGCCCATGTATTGATGGTGGCCCGCCGCAAAGAACGGCTCGATGAAGTAAAAGACTCTGTCAAAGGTGTCATCGGCCAGGCTTTTGTGCATGTGGCGGACATTACCGATTCGGCGAATCGGCAGAGCATCGCCGAATTCGTCGACAACGAGTGGGGTGGGGCAGTCGATCTGCTTATCAATAATGCTGGAGTCGGAAGCGTTGAAGTGTTTTCAGAGTCCAACGAAGCGACGTTGCGTAAGGTCATGGAAGTGAACTTTTTTGCCGCGATGGAATTGTCACGATTACTGTTGCCAAACTTAAGAAGTGGCAGTCAGCCGGTCATTTGCAATGTGGGTTCCGTTTTGGGGCACGTTGCAGTGCCACAGAAAAGCGAATACTGTGCGAGTAAATTTGCACTTCATGGGATGACAGATGCTCTTCGAATTGAATTGGCGAGCGACGGTATTGATGTGCTGCTTATCAGTCCAAGTACCACAGGTAGCGAGTTTTTTACTTCAGTGCTAAACGGGGCAGAAGACTCTGGTTCGAAGCGACGCGGCATGGCGCCGGATGATGTTGCTCAGAAAATTATCACCGGGATCATCAAAGGGAAACGAGAGATAATCTTGTCAGCCGGTGGTAAGCTACTGGTGCTCGCTGATCGAATCCTGCCCGGGCTACTAAGTCGTATACAAATGCGTCGTGAGGAGAAGCGTTGAGAGTGAGTGAACCGCTTTGGAAAACTGAATACGACTTTCAGACAAGACAGATCGACGTTGATGGTCACCGTATGCATTTAGTCGATCACGGCGACGGATCACCTGTGGTATTTGTTCACGGGAATCCGACATGGTCCTTTTATTACCGCAGATTGATTCGCATGCTTCCCGATGGATTGCGTGCAATCGCTCCGGACCACATAGGCTGCGGTTTAAGTGATAAACCACAAGGCTACGAATATACGCTCGATTCACATATAGAAAACCTATGTGCTTTAATCGACTCTCTCCAATTAAAGGACATGTCCTTCGTCGCACATGACTGGGGTGGAGCCATCGCGATGGGATGTGCCGCGAAGATGGCAGATCGCGTAAGGTCCATTACCCTGTTAAATACCGCGGCATTTCCACCTCCCTATTTTCCGTTGAGGATTCGTGCATGCCGCCTTCCCATTTTGGGTGCGTTCGCGATGCGTGGCCTCAATCTGTTTTCGCGTGCGGCATTGTCGATGGCGATGAGTCGAAGCAAATTAAACAAGGTGGCCAGAGCAGGGTTAATCGCTCCCTACGATAGTTGGCATAATCGTGTAGCAGTAAATGCTTTTGTTCGGGACATACCAGCCAATGATCGTCATCCCACCTGGAAACGCTTGTCCGAGATTGAATCATCCTTGCCGGACTTTTGCGAGACGCCGGTACAACTTGTTTGGGGCATGAAGGATTGGTGTTTTAATGAAGTGTGTTTGCAACGCTTCATGGACGTATGGCCCCACGCCCGTGTCTTGAAGTTAAACGACGTCGGTCATTATGTTTGTGAAGATGCTTTAGAGGATGACTTGTCAGCTGTCATTGAATTTCTGGCGTGGCATGTGGCGCATGCAAATGCCCCGGAGGCTGCTGATGACTAGAGATAGTTCAGCACTTAGTATTGGTCAGTTGGTTTCATTAGCCTGCACGCTTGAAGTATCGGCTCCGAAGCCAGGTAACGTACATCGCAGTTCAGACTTTGACGACCTATGCTTTCAGGATTTCATTGATAGTGCGATCGCAATCGGCCCGGTATTTGACAATGCGTCATCGCTTACACTTGGTGATCTTGTTTTGCAGGCGATTCAGGCGACGCAACGACTGATTGCGACCAATACCAATTTGGGGCTTGTGCTGCTAATGGCACCGATTGCCAAGGCAGCGTCCTTTGAGAATCTGTCGGAAGGGATTGATTCGGTACTAGCGAATTTAACCGCCGATGATGCACAGAAGGTTTATAGAGCCATCAATCTGGCCCAGTCATCGGCTCTTGGTACGGCCGATGACATGGACGTGTCTGCAGATTCGCCAGCCGATCTCTTGTTGGCCATGCGACACGCTCAGGATCGTGACATGATCGCCAAACAATATGTAACAGGGTATGCCGACCTGTTCACAAAAATTGTTCCGCGATTAGAGCTTGAACTATCCAACCACGATGAATCAGAAGCCATTGTCAGAACGCATGTTTGGTGCATGAGTGCTTTTCCAGATAGCCTGATCGCACGCAAACGAGGAGCAGATGCAGCCGAAGCCTCACGTAAATTGGCTGAACAAGCGGTGCGTGCTTCCGACGATAGCGAGTATTGGCGACTGGTAAGTGATTTGGATTTCTGGCTGCGATGTGATGGCCATGCAAGGAATCCTGGTACAACGGCAGATCTCATTGGTGCAGCGATTCTAATCGCGCTCTTGGCTAGTCGTAGTTGATCGCAGCTTATTCATCGCTTTCGCTAAGGCGTCGCTTAATCTCGGCAAGGACTTCTAAGGCTTGCATCGGCGTGAGGTTTTCCGGGTCGAGCCCGCGAAGTTCTTCGATAAGCGGATGTTCTTCGTAACCGAAAAGCGAAAGCTGGACGGATGCGTCAAGCGAGTTTGCTGGTGTCTTGCTTGTTGTATCCGTGTGAGTGGATTCCAAATGTGCAAGGATCTCTGCCGCCCGCTCGTTGACTTTACGTGGTACACCAGCAAGTTTCGCGACGTGAATTCCGTAACTCTTATCAGCGGAGCCTTCAACGATTTTGTGAAGGAATACGACATTGTCCTCCCATTCACGTACCGACACATTTAGATTCACCAGACGTTCAAGGGAACTCTCCAACTCCGTGAGTTCGTGGTAGTGAGTTGCAAAGAGAGTCCGACTTCCCAGCTTTTCGTGAATGAACTCGACAATGGCCCATGCCAGCGACACACCGTCGTACGTGCTAGTGCCTCGTCCAATTTCGTCAAGGATTATCAGGCTTCGCTTGGTCGATGTATTGAGAATCCGAGCTGTTTCTGTCATTTCGACCATGAATGTACTTTGGCCGCGAGAGAGTTCATCGCTGGCACCGACGCGTGCAAAAATCCTATCGGCGATGCCGATCCTGGCGCTCTTCGCTGGTAAAAAACTTCCCACTTGAGCCATGAGCGTAAGCAATGCAACCTGACGGATGTAAGTACTCTTTCCAGCCATGTTTGGGCCGGTAATCAGTAAGATGTTCTTGTCGTTTGGGTCTGCAATCGTGTCATTGGGAATAAAGGTTCCTTCCGGTTCCAAAACGTCCAGAACAGGATGGCGGCCTTCGATTATTTCCAGCGCCGGTTCTTCGACAACTTCAGGTCTGCAGTAGCTTCTACGGTTCGCTAATTCAGCGAGCGAACAGAGTACGTCGAGCTTTGCTAGTTGTTGAGCCGTGTGACGGATTGCATTTTGTGCTGCTGATATTTGATCGCGGAGGAATGTAAATAGCTCGTACTCCAGATCGTTTGCCTGTTGATCTGCGGAAAGTACTTTCTCTTCGTATTCTTTGAGCTCCGGGGTTATATAACGCTCTGCATTTTTCAGCGTTTGTTTGCGAATGAAGTCCTCCGGCACTTTGTCCTTGTGTGCGTTGGTGACTTCGATGTAATAACCGAACACTTTGTTGTAGCCGACCTTAAGTCCCGCTACGTCAATTCGATCCGCCTGTGTTGCCTGATATTCTGCGATCCATTGTTTGCCGCCATTGGCCAACTCTCGCATCCGGTCAAGTTCTTCACTGTATCCGGTGCGAATGATGCCGCCATCTTTTAAATGTAGGGGGCAATCGTCGACAATAGCTGCTTCGAGCAGTGCACATAGTTCGGACTGCGGATCAATATTTTCGGCCAGATCTGCCAGTTCGACAGAAATCGGATGTCCAAGTTGTTCAGTGACAGACGGGATTTGTTTTAGTGTTTTTCCGATGTAACTGAGATCACGCGGACTGCATCGTCCTGTTGCAACACGTGATAAGAGCCGTTCCACGTCAAAGATCTGTTTAAGTCGTTCCCGGATGTTGTCCCGCATGGTGCCGTCGGCGGCAAATTCTGCAACGGCATCCTGTCGATCGGCAATGGCCGCGACATCGGTAAGTGGATTGGACAGCCAGTCTGCGAGAAGCCGCCCCCCCATCGATGTCACGGTTTGGTCCATGACTCCAAGCAGCGATCCTTCGCGTCGCCCGTCACGAATCGTGCGTGTGATTTCCAGACTCCGCCATGTGGCTTCATCGATTTCAAGTGTGTTGCTTGAGCGGTATCGAATCAGCTGATGAATGTGGTCGAGTGATGCTTTTTGTGTTTCCAGGAGATATTCAAGTAAGGATCCTGCCGCACGGATTGCGGCTTCATCATCGTCTGCAAAGCCAAATCCATCGAGGGACTTGGTTCCGAATTGCTTTGTTAGTGTGGATTCGGCGGTGTCGTAATTGAAAGCCCATGCTGGTCGACGTGTGAGCATGAATTGATCGTTTAGGAATTCCGGAATCGTATCGTCATCTTCGCCGACTAAGCACTCTGCGGGAGCGATGCGAGCGATTTGATCTACCAACTGACCTCTGCGAATGACCGACGCATAAAAGGTCCCTGTTGAAAGATCCGCCCATGCGATGCCTACCGGTTGGTCGTCCACCGATGCGATTAACGATGTTTTGGTTCTTGGCGGCCCCTTAAGAGAGATGACAGCCATCAGGTAATTACTCTCTTTGGGCTCTAGTAGAGAATCATCCGTGACTGTACCCGGGGTGACGATTCGTGTTACTTCACGCTGAACAAGGCCTGTTGCTTCACGCGGATCCTGTACTTGTTCGCATACGGCCACCCGAAAGCCGGATTGCACGAGCTTACCCAAATATCCGTCGAGCTGATGATACGGGAAACCGGCCATCGGGATCGGATTTGTCTTTTTGTCGCGACTGGTTAGTGCTAAACCTAGCTGGCGAGCGGCCACCTTGGCATCGTCACGGAAGAGTTCATAGAAATCTCCCATGCGAAATAGCAGCAAAGCGTCTCCTACAGACTCCTTTGCCGTGTCGTACTGATCCATCATCGTTTGTTTGGCCATAGAACGGGAATTTTACCCCGTTTATTGGAAAAAGGCCATTAAGCGCATGT
>Ga0114933_10001431_pt1 | contig 26550 bp, 18 predicted proteins | sample 4SBtaG_FD_89691 | JGI IMG/M metagenome (GOLD analysis project Ga0114933, IMG submission 89691) | Deep subsurface microbial communities from Kolumbo volcano to uncover new lineages of life (NeLLi) - 4SBTROV12_W25 metaG | ecosystem: Environmental > Aquatic > Marine > Volcanic | place: Kolumbo... | reverse complement strand
CCGTCTGCCAAGACGATCCCATTTGTTCCAGGCCCCGTCTGCCAAGACGATCCCATTTGTTCCAGGCCCCGTCTGCCAAGACGATCCCATTTGTTCCAAGCGCCGTCTGCCAAGACGACCCATTTGATCCAGGCGCCGTCTGCCAAGACAACCCCATTTGTTCGAAGCGGCGTCCGCCAAGACAAACCCTTGGCCGCTGGGCCACCCCTGTTTTTGCTTTGATGCCGCATTTGAAGGCGGTATCGTGCCGGGACGCAGCAACGGAGGCGCCGATGACGCTCAAATCCAACGAGAAGACGCTCACGTACCATGAGATCGCACCGGAAAATGGCGCGGCTGTGGATCGTCGTGGATTCCTTGGCGGGGTGCTGAAGTTGGGCGCCGGCGCGGCGGCGCTCTCCGTGCTGGCGGCCTGCGAGGCGCTTGAGCCGGCCGATCCGCTCGCAGGACGAGGCGGCGGTTCGTGCGGCGGGCGCAGGAAACGGCACCGCAACCAAGATGACAAGCGCGTCGCCAGCCCTCGCGAGCTCTTTGAGCCGATGACGATGGGCATGGTGATGGAGGATAAGTGGAAGCTCGGCAAGATCGCGCGCCAACCCGACAGCCATCTGCGCGTTGAGCTCGTTGATGTGAGCACCGGCAACCCGCTGGAGATCGAGATCTTCCGAGCTGTGGCCGGCAACGCCAAAGCCATCGCGGAGACCGACCACTGGGAGTTCTACACCTACGACGGTGAGACCGCGGGGCAGACCACGCCCGACCACGTCAAAGACGCCATCAACCAACTCGCGATGCGCATCCTGGACAACGAATCCAAGGCGCCGATCGTCAACCTCAACAAGACCGTCTGCACGTTCGCGCAACGAAAGCACGAGACCGCGCCCACGGCCGACACGCCGCAGCTTTCACGCGCGGGTAGTTGACGCGCCGCCGCGTTGATTGAGGGCACATTGCCCGTTCATTCACCCCACAAAGCGATCGTTTGCGCGATTTCGGTGGTGACCTGCGCGCTGGTCTTTGCGGCCGGCTGCGGTGGTGATGACGTCGGCAAAGACTCCCAAGACCTTGTCGGCCAAGAGACCATCCTGGAGACCGATACCCGCGGCGAAGAAGCCCGGGTCGGTGTGCCGTTCAAAGTTGATTGCCGGCTGTTCGTGCGCAAGCCCGGGTCGCACCTGGCTCCCAGATCCGACTCTAGCAGTCCGGAGGTGAGCGGCGCGCTCGGTCAGGAGATCTCGCTGCCGGGTCCTGCCACCGTGGTCGTGGGCGAGGGTCCGGCACCCGTCGCGAATATCAGCGGCCGCGCCATCACATTCACCAAGCCCGGCGTCTACAAGCTGAGGTGCGTGCTGCCCGCCGGTGGCTTGCAGGACACAACGCCCGCGACCATCACAGTCGTCCCCGGGCCGTCCATCGCACCGCAAACGGACGTCCGCGTCGTCGCAACCGACAAGCCCGCCACCGTCGTTGATGCCGGCACCGAGCTCCGCGTCTCCTGCGCCGGCACGGACGCATACGGCAACACCGTCACCAGCGGCTGGAAGGTCACGACGTCCGCATCCGTCGATTCAGCGTCCGCCCCCAAACCCGAGGCGGGCGTTGCGTTCACGGTCAAACGCGCGCGCAAGCTCGTCTTCGCATGTTCATCCGGCGGGCACGTCGACACGACACCCGCTGTTGTCGAGGTACAGGCCGCGCCGCCCAAGCACCTCTACACGACCCTTTCGCCCAAAGAGGCTGAAGCCGGTCACGCGTCCGAGATCACCTGCAAGGCGACCGACGACTGGGGCAATCCCATCGCGAACTTCCCGTTTTCCATCGCCCACAGCGACAAGCTAACGCTCAAGAAGCTGTACGTGACGACCACAGTTGCCGGAAAACACGCCGTCAAGTGCGTGCCCGAGACGATCGCGTGGAAGCTGTTCGAAATCCACGGCGCACTGCTGTCGGTCATCGCCGGACCGCCCGCCGAATTGCTCGTCACCAAGGTGCCCGACAAGGGCGTCTACAAGCGCTACAGCAAGGTCAAATTCGTGCCTCTCGTGCGCGACAAGTTCGGCAACACGGTCGAGGGCATCGCGGTGTCGATGAAGGTCGAAAAGCCCGCCAAGGGGTTCAAGGTCCTCGCCGACAAGGCCGCCGACAAGCGCATCGAGTTCAACGACGACGGCGTGTACATGGTCGCGTTCGCGGTCGCCAACACCGCGCTCAAGAGTGTGCAGAAAGTGCTGGTCGACGGCGCGCCACCGCTGGTCACGATCGACTACCCGCCATGGGGCAGCACGCTGAGCCTGAAACCGTCGATCCAGCTCAAGGGCAAAGCGGGCGACAAAGACGACAAGGGCAACGAGGGCTCTGGGGTCGCGGACCTGCACGTCAACGGCATCAAGACGTTCCCCGACGCGGCCGATGATTGGTACCTGCAGGTCGGCGCCAAGCACGGCCTCAACCCGGTCGTAGCCGTGGTCAAAGATCTCGGCGGCATCCAGTCGCACGCAACGCGTGGCTTCTACTACAGCGACAAGTTCTATCCGACCGACGCCAAGGCGCCCAAAGCCCACCTCGTGCCCGGCGCGCTGCAGCTCTTTTTGGGCCAGGACTTCTTCGATGACGGCGTGCACGACCACAACAAACCCGACGACATCGCCACCATCATTGAAATCGTCGCGGCATCCATCGACCCCGCGGCCTTGATCGGGGCGCAACCCGGCGGCGCGGGGGCCGACATCAAGCTGTCCAACTTCCAGATGGCCAAACCGAAGGTGCAGCTCATCACTCACGACGGGGGGCTGGAAGTGCGCGTGGTGCTCGCGGGGATGAGCACGGACGTCGTGGTCAAGACCAAGCTCAAGCTCGGGCCGATCAAGACCAGTGTTACGACCAAGGGCACGATGACGGCGAAGAAGATTGAGGTTGCGTCGTGGCTCAAGCTCGGCGTCGCCAACGGCAAGGTCACCGCGAAGGCGTCGTGGACCAAGGCCAAGATCGACGGGATGAAGTTTTCATTATCGGGGCTCGGCGGGCTGCTCAACCCGATAGTCAACGTGATCCTGAACAGCTTCAAGTCCGACATCGAGCAGAGCCTCGAAAAGGAGCTCGCCAAGGCGCTGCCCGACGCGTTTGCCCAGATCTTCGCCGCGCTCGCCATCAACGACACGTTCGAGGTTGATCCGCTGCTGCCCGGTCAAGCGAAGGGCACCAAGATCACCGTGACGCTCGCCAGCCACGTGCAGAGCCTGGAGCTGCACAAATACGGCATGGTCGCCAAGGTCGATATGGGCTTTTCGACGGCCAAGAAGGTGCCGCACTCGGTGTTGGGGGCCATCGCCAGGGCCGGCTGCGTGGGCGTTGCACCCGACCAGTTTCATATCGACAAGAAGGCGCGGATCCAGGTCGCGGCGCACGATGATTTGCTCAACCAGCTGCTCTACGCGCTTTGGTATGGCGGCGCGCTGACCGGCAAGATCCTGCCCGGCAGCCTCGGCGACTCCGGCGTGCCCATCATCCCGCTTGAAACGGCGACTGTGCGACTGGATCCGCTGTTGCCGCCCATCCTCGAGGGCTGCCCGAACGTGTCGGCGTTTCACCTCGGGGGCAAACCGCCTCCCACCTACGATCCGATGCGCGTGCGCCTGCAAATCGGCGACATGCAGTCGAGCATCGACGTCTACAGCGATGACCTGGTGCGGCTCGATATCGCGGTTCACCTCGACGCCGGGCTGACCTTCAAGCTCGGCAAGGACAAGAAGGGCCAGGACGCCATCATCGCGACGGCCGACGCCAAACCGTTCGTGCTCCATGAGCTTTACGGGTTGAGCAAACAGCTCGCGGGCGCCAAGAACGCGTGGGACATGGCCACCGGGCTGCTGATGGCCAAGATCTTCGAGAAGGGGCTGCCCGGATTCGACAAGCCGATCGTGGTGCCGGTGCCGCCGACTGTGATCGACCTACACACGGTGGTTCCCCAGATCGCCAAGGGCACCAACCTCACAATCAAGCTCACGAAGCTGGCGCGAAAGGGCGGCTACGGCGCGCTAACCTTCGCCATGAATTGACTGGCCCACAACCTCACCGCCCACATCCTTGGTCCGCCGCCCAGGTTCGATCGGAGTTCGCGGGGCTTCACGCAGGATCCGACTCAACGCAGGCGAGAAGCGGCAGCGCTTCAACGAGGCGCGGGGCCAAGCGTGCGAGGCGGCGGTGGCGGTGGAGCTGGCCGCGGCGCTTGGTCTGCTGCCTGCCGCCGAAGCGGAAGCGCTGCTGGCGGCGGCCGACAAGGTCGCGGCCATGCTCACCGGCCTCATCCGCAAGCACAGCGGCACCCCGTGAGGTGTCCGTTCGGGTTCGGGTTCGGGTTCGGGTGGCCCGGACCCGGCCTATCGCTCAGTCAGCGACTTCCAATCGGGCCTGGGGCTCGGGGAGGGCGACGTGCGCCCTCGGGCCGGCCGGGATAGCGAACGGCAGTGCGGCAGCACCCGCGGACCCTCGCGCCCCGCGAACTCCGATCGAACCTGCACATCCTTGCTCCGGCGATGCGACGGGTGGCAGGTATGTGCTAAAGTCCCGGCTCGCTGTTGCCAAGAGGCCCTGTCCAATGCGCCCCTGTCCAATGCGCCCCTGTCCAATGCGCCCCTGTCCAATGCGCCCCTGTCCAATGCGCCCCACCGCCAAGCGCTCTCGCACATGGATCGGCACCGCGGCTCGGACTGCCGGTGTTGTGGCTTGTCTTGCGTTTGTCGTCGCGTCCTGCGGCGACGAGGACAAGGCGGGGGGAGACGGTAACGGCGCGTCCAGTTCCGGCGCGTCCTTGCCCGATGGCTTTGGCGGGTTCGGCAACGACGACACCGGCAGCAGCGGTGGCTCATCCAGCTCCGGCGGCGAGGATACCGGCGGCAGCGGCGCCGGCGTGGATGGAGGCATCGACCCCGAGAACACGCCGTGTTTCGAACCCGGCACGTGGGGCTGCCCGTGCAAGAAGGCGGACGATTGCGACAGCGGCCTGTGCATCGAGTCCGCGGGCGGCAAAGTCTGCACCAAGACCTGCGTGGATACCTGCCCCCTCAACTGGGAGTGCACCCAAAAAAGCGCGTCGGACACCACGTTCATCTGTTTGCCGCGTTTTGTGACTCTTTGCCGCCCGTGCAAGGAGCACAAGGATTGCGGCGGTGGCGCAGCCGGGGTCGGCGAGGCGAAGTGTCTGCCTTTTGAGAAGAGCGAGAATTATTTCGACGGCCGCTTCTGCGGAGCCCCGTGTGGCGAGGACGACGAGTGCCCGGACAAATACCAGTGCAAGACCATCAAGCTGGACAAGGAAGCCGAGACCAAGCAGTGCGTGCCCAAGTCCAAGGAGTGCGCGTGCAGCAAACAGGCCGTTGACCTGAAGCTGTCGACCGAGTGTTGGCGGACCAACGAGTTTGGCACCTGCAAGGGCTCGCGGACGTGCACGACAGAAGGCCTCACGCTCTGCAATGTCGCGCAACCGGCGGCGGAAGTTTGTGATGGCGACGACAACGATTGCGACGGCGAGACCGACGAGGAAGGCGCGATCGGCTGCAAGGTGTATTTCCCCGACGCGGACGGCGATGGGGCCGGTATTGGCAAGGGTAAGTGCCTGTGCAAGTCGCCGGGACCGGGTCATGCGCTCGCCGGTGGGGACTGCAACGACGCGGCCAAGTCGATCAAGCCCGGCGCCAAAGAGGTCTGCAACGGCATCGACGACAACTGCAATGACAAGATCGACGAGGCTGGGGCGACCGGCTGCAAGGTCTTCTTCAAGGACGCGGACAACGACCTGTTCGGCGACGCCAACGACGCGGCCTGCATCTGTGACACGGCCAACACCGGCGGATACGTGGCGCAGGCCGGCGATTGCGACGACAAGGACCCGACGGTCAAACCCGGCGCGACCGAGATTTGCAACGGCAAGGACGATAACTGCAACGAAAAGACCGACGAGGCCGACGCGCAGGGGTGTACGCCCTACTTCATCGACGGCGACAAGGACGGCTACGGGCCCAACGACAAGTCCAAGTGTCTGTGCGGCAAAGACCCGATCTACACCGCGAACAAGGCTGGCGACTGCGACGACAACGACAAGGACGTGTTCCCGACCAAGACGGAGGCATGCAACGGCAAAGACGACGACTGCAACGGCAAAACCGACGACGGTGCCGCGCCCAAGTCGTGTCCGGCCCTGGCTTCCGGGGCGCCGGCGTGTGTTGGCGGCAAGTGCACGGCCAACTGCCCGCCCGGCAAGTTCGACATCGACGGTCAGTACAACAACGGCTGCGAGTGCAAGGCCGATGACAACTACGGCAAGATCGGCGGGACGTGTCCGGGGGCTGAGGATCTCGGCAACATGGGCGACGGCGGCAGCAAGGTCATCGTCAGCGGCAACGTGATGCCCGGCGAGGCGGGCGATTGGTTCAAGTTCAAGGCGGTTGACGGCCCCGATGTGGCTGGCTGCGACTCGTTCCACGTGCGGGCTCGCCTGTTGAAGAACCCCGGCAATATCTTTGTGGTCGACCTGTATCGGGGCGGATGTGCTGGGGCGAACCAGATCTGCAAGGGCCAGGTCGATACCGAGTGGACGGTGGCGTACACCGGGTTGCCGTACGGTCCACAGGCCAAGCCCGGGCAGGCGAGCGGCGCGGTGAAGAAGAGCCCCAAGCCGCTGCCGGGTGGCGAATGTAAATGCAGCACCAAGAAGGGCGCGACCGGACCCGGGCAGCCGGGTATGAACGTGTGTCTGGACAACTCGGCGACGTTCTTTGTGCGCGTTAGTCTCAAGCCTGGTGCCAAGCCTTCGTGCGACTACTACAAGCTCGAGTTGAGCAACGGGTCGTACAAGCCGAAGAAGACGAAGTAAGAGCCATGAGCCTACCGACCGCTGCGATTGCGCCGTTTATCGCGCTTGTGGTCGCGCCAATCGTCGCGCTGAGCGGCTGCGGCCAGGAAGCTGCGCCCTACGCGTCGGCGCCCAAGAACCAAGCCCCCGACATCAAGGTCGCCTGGGGTGTCGATTCGGGCGCGTCGAGCGGGTCTTCGAGCGGCGTTGCTGACGCGGGTTCGACCGCTGACGGCGCGTCTTCGGGTGGAGCATCTTCGGGCGGAGCGTCTTCGGGCGGAGCGTCTTCGGGCGGAGCGGATAGCGGCACGTCTTCAGGAACGACATCGTCAGGTGGCTCGTCCGGCGGGGATACCACGACGGGTCCAACGGACACCGGTGGCGGGACATCGGGTGCGTCGAGCGGTTCGGTCGATGCGGGCTCGGGGTCGGACGCGGATCAAGCGTGCGGCGACGCGCTCTGCGACGCGAAGATCGGCGAGTCTTGTTCGACGTGTCCGGCCGACTGCGGCGACTGCTGCGGCGATGGCAAGTGTGACCTGACCAAGTTCGAGACCTGCACGACCTGCGAAAAGGACTGCGGTCCGTGCAAGGCGGTTTGCGGCGACGGAAAGTGCGAAAAGCAGCTCGGTGAGACGTGCATGACCTGCAAACCCGACTGCGGCTCCTGTCCCGCGACGTGCGGCGACGGAAAGTGCGAGACCGGCATCGAAACCTGCGCAACGTGCGCCAAGGACTGCGGGCCCTGCAAACCGGTGTGTGGCGACGGAAAGTGCGAGGCGCCGACCGAAAACGCGGCCAACTGCGCCAAGGACTGCGTGGTTTCGGCGTGCAAGCTTCCGTGCGACCCGGTGACTTTCAAGGGATGCGTCGGTGCGGCCGTGCAGTGCTACCCCAACCCGTCGCTCAACAGCGCCAGCTGCGCGTCGGTCGGCAAAAAGAGCAAGGGCCAGGCGTGCACGGCGCCCAACGAGTGCAAGAAGGGCATGCTCTGCGTCAACCAGCTGTGTCTGAAGGTGTGCGATACGAGCGGCGCGACCGGCGTCAACTGCGGGGCTGGTGAGACGTGCGACAAGCTCGTTTCGGGCGGTAAAGAGCTGCCGTGCAATATCGGCGCGTGCTTTGGCAACACCGCATGCAACCTGCTCACCTCGACGGGGTGTCCCGCGACCCACAACTGCATGCCGTCTGGCGGTGGCAAGAAGCAGTGCGTTCCGGTCGGCAAGAAAGCGCTCGGCGCGACGTGCACGGTCGATGCGGAGTGTCCCAAGGCCACGATGTGCATCTCGACCGGCGCCAACAAGCCCAAGAACTGCCTGCGCAAGTGTCATTTCAGCGGCGGCAACCCCAAGTGTCCATCGGGCTTCAACTGCGCGACGGTGACATCGGGCAACCCGCCCAAGCCAGTCGGCGACTTCCTCGGCGTCTGCACGAAGTAGCGCGAGTCGGGCGCGTGTCCGGGCTCACTTTTTCGTCGGAAAGCCGCGGTTTTTCAACAGTGCTTCGACCTTCGGGTCGCGGCCCCGGAACATGCGGTAGGCCTCGGCGCGGTCGATCGCGTCGCCGGTCGCGAGGATGATGTCCTTGAACTTCTTGGCGGTCGCGGCGTGCCAGACATCGCCGGTCTCTTCGAACGCGCCCCATGCGTCGGCCGCCATCACGTCGCTCCACAGGTAGCTGTAGTAGCCGGCTGAGTAGGCGTCGGTCGCGAACAGGTGCATGAAGTGGGGCAGCCGGTGGCGCATCACGATCTCGCGCGGCATGCCGATGGCCTTGAGGGCGTCGCGCTCGTATTTATCCGCCTCGATGACGCCGGCGGGATCGGTGTGCAGCTTCATGTCGACGAGCGCCGCGGCCAGGTATTCGACGGTTGAAAACCCCATGTTGAAGGTGCGGGCACGACGGACCTTGTCGATCAGCGCTTGCGGCATCTTTTTACCGGTCTTGTAGTGGCGCGCGAACTTGTCGAGCACCTCGCGGGAAAGCACCCAGTTTTCATGCACCTGGCTGGGAAATTCGACGAAATCGCGGGGTGTATCGCGCAGGGTGGGGTAGGTCGTGTCGTTGGCGAGGGCGTGCAGAGCGTGACCGAACTCGTGAAAGAGCGTCTCGGCGTCGTCGAGGCTGATGAGGGTCTTGCTGCCCGGCGCGCTCTTGGCGAAGTTGTTGTTGTTGGAGACGACCGCGTCGACCTGTCCGTCGATCTTGTGCTGGCCGCGATAGGTGGCTTGCCAGGCGCCTGACCGCTTGTACTGCCGGGCGAAATCGTCACGGTAGAAGATGCCGACGTGGCTGCCGTCGGCCTTGTTGGTGACGTGGTAGACGCGCACGTCGGGGTGAAACGTCTTGACCCGGCCGGTGATCTCCTTGAACGCGTACCCATAGAGCCTTTCGGCGAGGTAGTACGACGCCTTGATCATGTTCTCGAGCTCGAAATAGGCCTTGAATTCGTTCTGATCGAGGTCGTAACGGGCCTTGCGCACCTTCTCCATGTAGTAGCGGTAATCCCACGGCTCGATCTTGTGGCGGGCCTTGAGCTTGCGCGCCATCTTGCGCATGTCGGCGACCTCTTCCTTCACGCGAGCGACGGCTGCGGGCCATACGCGCATCATCAGCGACTGCGCGCGGGCGGGGTCTTTGGCCATCGTGTTCGCCATGCGCCAGTGGGCGTGGCTGGCGTACCCGAGCAGCTTGGCGCGTTCGGCCCGGAGCTTGACGATCTCGGCGATGATGGCGTTGGTGTCGTTGTTGCCGCCGCCTTTGCCCTCGGGTCCGTCGCCGCGGTTGACGAACGCGCGCCAGACCTTCTCGCGGAGCTTGCGGTTGTCCGAAAACGTCAGGAACGGGGCGACGGCAGACCGTGTATTGACCACCGCGTAGCCGGCGACTTTGCGCTTCTCGGCGGCGGCCTTGTAGACGCTGACGAGCGCCGGCGACAGGCCACCGAGGTCTTTTTCGGCCAGCACGACCCAGGTGTCTTCGTCCGCCTGGACGCGGTTGGCGAAGTCGGTGAAGAGCGTCGCGAGCCGCTTGTTGATGGCGCCGAGGCGCTTCTTGTCGTCGCCGGTCAGCTTGGCACCGCGTTGCACGAATTTGTCGTAGGCCTTTTCCACGAGGCGTTTCTGCTCGGCGTTGAGCCCCTTGTCGCGGGCGGCGTGCACCTTGGCGATGCGCGCGAAGAGCTTGGCGTCGAAGTAGATCGAGTCGTACGTGGTCGAAAGCTTGGGCCGAATCACGCGGGAGAGCTTCTGAATCGCGGGTGTATTGACGCTGCTGGCCATCGTGAAAAAGAGCGTGCCGATGCGATCGAGGGGCTTTCCGGCGCGCTCGAGGGCGACCAGCGTGTTGTCGAACGTCGCCGGCTCGGGGTTGTTGGCGATCTTGGCCACATCGGCGAGCAGTAGCTTGAACGCTACGTCGAAATCGGCCTCAAAACGCTTGTCGTCGACCTTGTCGAAGGGGGGGACGCCGCCGTGCGGACCCGTCCAAGGCGCGAGCATCGGGGGGAGCGGTGCCTTCTTGGCAACGGTGGTCTTCTTCACGGTGGGTGCCTTGGCGGGAGCGGGTTTGGTCACCTGTTTGCCGGCACAAGCGAGCACCAGGACGAGGACCAGGGGCAGCAGCGCGCGGTCGACGCGCATCTCGATGGCAAACATAGTCACGCGGACCTCCTCGAAGTTGTGGGCGACAGTGATGTGCCGCATGCGGCGGCGAGGTGCAAGGAAGTGCGTCGTCAATCGGTACTGGCGGCGTCTGACCCGGTGTTGGTGACGGGATTGGCGAGCGCCGCCGCCCTCTCGATGAGATTCCAGGTCGTTCCGCGGAGCCCCCGGATAAGCGCGCAGGAGCGGATATGCACATGGACGGCCTTGCTTGCGTAGGCGTGCGGCGAGGGTCGAGGTGTCCAGGAGCGCCCGGTTGTGCGTTGCCAAAGCCCAACGGCCAGCTCGAAAAGGCAGCGCTGCTCGGGTGTCCGTACAGTGGCGAGGACGTCGTCGGGACGGGCGGCGCCGCGGGCCAGCTGCAACATGCGATCGGTCCAGAGGCGCTCACCGTTGGGTTCCAGGCCGGTGAGATCGGCCTTTGAGGGGTCCACTCGAAGCGCGATGATCTGCCGATACAGGCCGAATTCGACGCGTTCGACCGGCGTCGCGTGGCTTAGGGCCAGGTCGAGATCGGCCAGGGCTGCGGGCATGTCCTTTTGGGGCACATGAAAGCGGATGGCGCGGTCGGCCCACGGAGCGCCCCCGTCGTGAACCAACTCGATCGCCCGATCGAAGTCTTCTTTGCCAGCGGCCAGGCGCCCCATTTGTCGCTGCAGATCACCGCGATCGGGCAGTAGGAGCGCGTGTTCGGGGTCGACGGAAACGCCGCGATCCAGGTCGGCGAGCGCGGCGTCGAAGTCCCCTCGCGAGCGATGGATGGCCGCGCGGTGGATCAGCGAGAACACGTGGTTGGAGTCACGTTCAAGCGACCGGTTCAGGGTCGCAAGGGCCGCGTCGAGGTTGCCGGTGACCAGCATGTCGCGCTCGGCGAGCTTGGTGAGCATCTGTGTGCTGTGGGGCTGGACGCGTTGCGCGGCGTCGAGGTCGGCCCGGGCCGCGTTGAACCTTCCGGCGATGCGGTGATTAAAGGCACGCCCGCGGTAACCCGTGCCCAACAGCTTGTCGCCGCGGGCGATCAGGCGATCGAGGTCTTTTTTCGCGAGCTCATAGTTGCCCTGGATGTGCAGCGCGACCGATCGGTTCATCAGCGCCCAGGGAAATCCAGGCGTCACTTGCAGCGCCTCGGTGTGGTCTGCGACCGCGTCCTTGATGCGCCCCATGCGTCGCAGCACGAGGCCGCGGTTGGTCCACGCGCGCGCCAGCTTGGGATCGAGCTCAATGGCCTTGGCGTAGAGCGGCAAGGACTCGGCGTGACGCTTCTTTTCCACCAGCGCCACGCCGCGATTCACCCACGCGTTGGCGTCGCCGAGCTTGTCCTCGGGGATCGGCGGCGGCGGGATCATGTCGTAGGCGACCTTGGTGTTCTGCCAGACGTATCCCCACTGTTTGTAGCGTTTGCGCGCCGCGAGGACGGGTCGGTCGGCCCGCGGATCGCCGATAACTCCAAGCGCATTGATGATCTCGACGACCAGGACCTTGTCGTTTTCGACCCCGGGCTGTAGCCGCTTCACCAACGCGTCGACGGCGCGGCGACTGCCCATCCCGCCGAGGGCGCGCACCGCCAACCTTCGAACGGTCGGAACCGGGTCGGCCAGGGCGGCGACCAGGCGCTCTTCGACGTCGGCCTCTTTCAGCGAGATCAACTTGTAGGCCAACGCGTCGTACCAGCCGGCGGCGTGCGGCCGTCGCGCATCGTCGAGGATCCGATCGACGTGGGCGAGCACGAGCTTGACCCGCGCGCGTTCGTTTTCGATCTCGAGCTGCCGGTCTTGCTGGCCGCGGTACCACCAGCTGCCGGCGCCCGCGAACGCGACAACAAGGACCGCCGCGATCGCCAGCGCGTGCCGACGCATCCAGCGCAGCGCGTGGTCGGCCAGGCTGTACTTGTGGGCCGCGACCAGCCCGCCTGCTTCGAACGCCTCGAGGTCTGCCACCATGGCGCGGGCGTCGGGATACCTGTCATCGGGATCGCGGGCGAGGGCGCGCATCGCGATCGCTTCGAGCTCGGGAGGCGTGCCGGGTTCGCGTCGTGACGGGGGCTTGATCTCGCGTTCGCGGACCTTGCGGACGACATCCCATCCGTCCTTTCCGACGTAGGGCGGACGGCCCGTCAACAGCTGGTAGAGGATCGCGCCAAGCGCGTAAACGTCGGCCGGGGCGCCGATCGAGGCGATGTCACCGCGCGCCTGCTCCGGCGGCATGTAGGCGGGCGTTCCGAGCACCTGGCCCTGCATCGTCTGCATCGCGCCGACGCTGTCGAACGACTCGGCCGGTGCGGCGCCTCGCAAGGTGGTCGGCGTGTCGGACTGCTGTTTGGCCAGGCCCCAGTCGAGCACCAGGGTCTCGCCGAACTCGCCGAGCATCACATTTGCCGGCTTGAGATCGCGGTGCACGACGCCGTGGCTGTGCGCGTAGGCGATGGCCTGGCAGACATCGATCAGGCGCGGAATCAAGCGCAGGCGGCCGTCGAGCTCCTTGCCCTCCATCGCGTCGGCGAGCGTGCCACCTCGGAGGCACCGCATGGCGTAGTACACGGTGCCGTCGGCGCGCACACCGAGCTCGTAGACGGGAACGATGCCGGGATGCTCGAGCTGCGCGGTAATCCGGGCTTCGTCGACGAATCGGCGCCGCGTCGCCGGCTTGATGACGCGTTTAGCTGTCTTGAGCTCCTTGATTGCGACTTCGCGCCCGATGTGGCCGTCGAACGCGCGTACGACAACGCCGATGCCACCCTGGCCGAGCGTGTCCATCGTTCGATAGCGACCGCCGTGCTCATCGGTGAGGCCCAACGTGGACCGCGACTCGTCGATGGCTGCAGCGCGGCCGCGCTCAGGTTGGGTGGTCGAAGTGCGAGGTCGGGTGTTGATGGCCACGGCGCTGTCGACGGTCTCGTCGTCCGAGGACAACAGCCGATGGCGCGCCGGACCGGCGGCATCCACGGTCTCGTCGTCGGGCGTGACCGTGTTGCGTCGCTCGCTCGGATGGAGCCAATCGGCCGTGGCGCCGAATGTCGCCTCGCCGGCTGCACCAGCTGGTTGGTCAGCCGGAGCGCTGCTGCCCGCTGGCTTGTCCGGTTCGGGCCCGCTCATGGCGCCAGCGTAGCAGACTGCATGGAAAGCGGCGGATGCTCGGGGGGCGACGCTGACCGCTTCACGACCGGTTCACGATTGTGCGGAAGTGGTCGGTGTCTCGAGCCAACGCGCCAAGCATTCGTTGAGAGCGGGGCGGCCGACGGGCTTGGTCAAGACCTCGTTCATGCCCGCTTCGAGGTAGCGCTGGTGGTCCTGCGACAGGGCGCTCGCGGTGAGCCCAATGATCGGAATGTTGGCGTCCTGTTCGCGGATGGCCAGCGTCGCCGCCATGCCGTTCATCATGGGCATCTGGCCGTCCATCAACACGCAGGCGAACTCCCCCGAACAGCACGCATCAACCGCTTGTTCGCCGTCCGTGACGACCGTGACCTTCGTGTAGCCCAGGCCCGCGAGCAACGCGATGATGACCTCGCCGCTGACCAGGTCGTCCTCGGCGACCAGGACGGCCCGCTGAGCACGCGTTCGACTGCTGCTCGTGGTCGCGTAGCGCGTACGTTCTCGGGCGGCGGGGGGCGGCATCTTCTCGGTGCGGACGTCTGTCACCGGGACATCGAGCTGGAAAACCGAGCCGTCTCCAGGCGCGGACCTCGCGGTCACTGAGCCGCCGAGCAGCATCGCAAGATCGCGAGTAATCGCGAGACCGAGGCCCGTGCCCTTGATCCCGCCACCGTCCGAGTCGTCGCCCTGCCGAAACCTGTCAAACGCAGATTCGAGGGTCCGTGCGTCCATGCCGACACCGGTGTCCGTCACGGTTATCCGGAGCTGGTCGGGCTGCGGGGCGGACACCTCGACGTCCACGCTGCCCGTGTCGGTGAACTTGATGGCGTTGTTGAGCAGGTTGCCGAGCATCTGGGCGATCCGCCCTTCGTCGCCGGTAGCCGCATGCGGCACCTCGTCGTCGAATCGGCAGTCCAGCGTGAGCCCCTTTCGTGACGCGAGGTCGCGGTACACGGCCAGCACGGACTCGATGGACTCACGAACGGCGAACTCGCGATGCACGATGTTCACTTCACCGGCCTCGATCTTGGCGAGGTCCAGCACGTCGTTGAGCACGCGTAGCAGCAACGCACCCGAGCGATGAATCGTCTCCACCTGCTCGCGTTGGCGCGCCTCGAGGTCGCCGTCCAGCAAAACTTCGGCCATGCCCAGAACGCCGTTGAGAGGGGTGCGGATCTCGTGGCTCATGCTGGCCAGAAAGCGCGTCTTGGCGGCGTCGGCTCGCACCGCGATATCACGCGTTTGCGCCAACGACTGCTCGCGTCGTTCGATCGCGGTCGTCCATTGCCAGGTAATGGCCGCGGCGAGGGCACACCCCATGACCGCCGTGGCCGCCGTGTTGATGACGTCGATACCGGCCGGCACCTGGTACTGGGGCAGATGGCCGAGCAGCTGCAGGGGCACGACGACAGCCAGCACAGCGAGATGCGCGACGGTGTATTGAATCGCAGCGCGACGCCCCAGCAGCGCACCGCCGGCGATGGGCGCGATCGGAAACGCGATGACCAACCACGGCCGCAAGCCGCCGTACAGGTAGGCCGAGACCGCGACCGAAAAGGTCATCGTCACCATGATGACGTGCGCCGCCGCGACCGGACGTCCAAGGCGCCCGCCGACATACGCTGCCGAAAAGAAAGCCGCCGACGCCGTGATGATGTGCGCGTACGTGGCAGTCGTCGCGATCCCCACGAGCTCGGGCACCGGCAGGAAGGCCGCCGTCGCGAGGCCGAGGGCGAAACTCGCCCAGGTGAGTGTCTCCGTCGCGATGGGCTGGTTGGGGGACGTCTTCATGGGGACCATGGTGCACAAAGGGGAAGGGACCCAACAGGTGCCGGGCTAATTCGACGCCCTTGTCGCGATAGCGCATCTTCCAACCTTCCGACGCCGACTGGAGGCCACCATGTTCGCGATACCCGCCAGGTCGTTTCGCCCGCGCCACGCTATCGAGACGACAGCCATTGCGCTCATTTGCGCAGCCGGGATAACGATTTTCGGCGGCGTTTCTGTCGCGCAACAATCGACACCGGCCGACGCGCCCGCCACCGAGAAGGCGCCCGTTGCCGCCAAAGCTCCCGGTGCGAAGACCGCCGAACCGGAGCCGCGCAAGATCCACCGCGTCGAGCTCAACGACGGCCAGGTGATCCGCGGCACGCTCGTCGACCAAAACGCCGACCACATCGTGTTGGAGCTCGCGACAGGTGGCCGCATGACGCTGCCGCGCAAGTCGATTCGGCGGCTCAGCGTCGACAAACACGCCAAGGTCGACGCATCGGGTGAGATGCGCTTCGCCGATCCCAACCGCACGCGCTACCTGTACGGGCCATCGGCGTTCACGCTCAAGAAGGGCGAGTGCTACTTCTCGCAAAAGCAGCTGTTCTTCTCGGCCGTCGCCTGCGGGGTGCATGACAACGTGACGCTCCTGGCCGGTGCCGTGGTTCCCGCGTGGTTCATGGGTGAAGACGGACTCAACGTCATCGTCGCAGCCAAGGCGGGGCTGCCCGTCGCCGACAAATTCCGTATCGCGGGCGGCTTCGAGACCATCTTCGTGCCACAGGCCGGCGCGTTCGGCTTCCTCTTCGCCAACGCCACGTACGGTACGCGCGACGCCCACATCACGCTGGCTGCGGGAAAACCCGTGGTCTTGCGCAAGGGCGAGTTCGACCCGGGCGCCATGATCGCCACGATTTCGGGCAACTATCGGATCTCGCGTAGCGTGGCGCTTATTACCGAGAACTGGCTCATCAACCCGACTGCGGACCTGACCTTGATCGACGCGCTGGGCGTCCGACTCATGGGCGAACAGCACGCGGTCGACCTGGGGTTGATCTTCATCCCGACCGAGAACCTGGATATCCCGATTCCCTGGCTCGACTACACGTTCAACTTCTAGGGTTCCCCGCCAGAAACTCAGTTGGCCGGGCCGGTGTACTTGCCGACCACGACGGATGCAGCGCGGACGATCTTGTCGCCGACGCGGGCGCCGTGGTGCAGGACCTGGACGACCTTGCCGTCGTGAGCGGCGTCGGCCACGGGCATCATCGTCAGTGCGTCGTGGCGGCCGGGATCGAAGACGTCACCGGTCGGGTCGAAGCGCTCCAGGCCGAGGTCAGCCAAGGCCTTTTCGAACTCGGCGCGGACGATCTGCACGCCCTGCACGAATGCCTCGCCGCCGGCGTCGGCGCCCTTCAGAGCGCTGTCGAGCGTATCGGCCACCGGCAGCAGCCCTTCGACCGCTTTGGCTTTGTGTTCGTCGAGCACGCGCTCGTGTTCACGCTCGAGTCGGCCGCGCGTGGCCTGCATCTCGGTACGGACCCTGTCGACAACCTCGGCGTAGTGGCGCACGCGCCCTTGGAGCTGGTCGATTTCGGCCTCGAGGGCTTCGATCTTCTGCTGCTCGGGGGTCAGCTCGACCACCTCGGCTTGCACGGCTTCAGGTGCCACGTTGGGCGCCTCGGACACTTCGTCGACGGCCGGGCTCGGATCGCTGCCGTTGCTGCCGTTGCCCGCGTGTTCGGTGCTCATTTCATCCTCCGAAAAAGATGGGCTCGCGTGTTGAAAGAAGACGGCCCCGACCACGCGTCAACGGTGATCGGGGCCGCGTTTCTGTACCCAAATTGGCGGACAGTTGACGTCTAGCCCGCCCTAGTTGACGTCCTCGTCGGCCGCTTCGGCGATCGCGCACTCGGTCGTCAGCAGCATCGTGGCCACCGACGCCGCGTTGATGAGGGCGACGCGCACAACCTTGGTCGGGTCGAGGATGCCCGCTTCCATCAGGTCGGCCATCTCGCAGCGGCCGGCGTCAAAGCCGAAGTTGCCGGTCTGGTCAGCCACCGTCGCGACGACGACCGAACCCTCTTCACCGGCGTTCTCGGCGATCTGGCGAAGCGGCGCCTGCAGGGCCTTCTTGAGCACCGCGATGCCGTGACGACGTTCGTCCTCAAAGACGATGTCGTTGAGCGCGCTGGACGCACGGATCAGAGCGACACCACCGCCGGGGACGACACCCTCGGCAACCGCGGCGCGCGTGGCGTGCAGGGCGTCCTCGACGCGGGCCTTGCGCTCCTTCATCTCGATCTCGGTGGCGGCGCCAACCTTGACCACCGCGACGCCGGCGGCGAGGCGGGCGAGGCGCTCTTCGAGCTTCTCACGGTCCCAGTCGCTCTTGGTGGTCTCGATCTGGCGGCGAATCGCGGCGGCGCGGCCCTCGATCTCGCCATCGTTGCCCATGCCGTCGATGATGGTGGTCTTGTCCTTGGTGATGTGGATGCGCTTGGCTTGGCCGAGCGCGTCGACCGTGACGTGCTCGAGCTTCTCGCCGATCTCCTCGGAGAGCACGCGGCCGCCGGTGAGCGAGGCGATGTCACCGAGCATGGCCTTGCGGCGGTCACCGAAGCCGGGCGCCTTGACGGCGGCGACGTTCAGCTGACCACGCAGCTTGTTGTAGACCAGTCCGGTCAGCGCTTCACCCTCGATGTCCTCGGCGATGATCACGAGCCCACGGTTGGACTGGCGGACCGACTCGAGGATCGGGACCAGGTCGCGGAGGCTGCTGATCTTCTTTTCGTGCACAAGGATCAGCGGGTTTTCGATCGTGGCTTCCATGCGGTCGCCGTCGGTCACGAAGTACGGGGAGATGTAGCCGCGGTCGAACTGCATGCCGTCGACCGTGTCGAGCACCGTGTCGATGCCCTTGCCCTCTTCGACGGTGATGACGCCGTCTTTGCCGACCTTGTCCATCGCCTCGGCGATCATCTTGCCGACCACGTCGTCGCTGTTGGCGCTGATCGTCGCCACGCGCTCGATGTCACCGCTGCCGTCCACCTCGCGGGAGAGCTTGAGCAGCGCGCCCGAAACGGCCTTCACACCCGCCTCGATGCCGCGCTTGATCGCCATCGGGTTGATGCCGGCCGCGACGAGCTTGGAACCCTCGATCACGATCGCCTGGGCGAGAACCGTGGCGGTCGTCGTGCCGTCACCGGCCTGGTCGTTGGTCTTGGAGGCGGCCTGCTTGACCATCTGTACGCCGAGGTTGGCGAAGTGCTCCTGCAGCTCGATCTCCTTGGCGACGGTGACGCCGTCCTTGGTGATGAGAGGCGCGCCGAAGCTCTTGTCGATGACCACGTTGCGGCCGCGCGGGCCGAGGGTGACTTTGACGGTGTCGGCGAGCGTGTTGACGCCCTTGAGGATGCGGTTGCGCGCTTCAGCGCTGTAGAAGATGTCTTTGGCAGCCATGTCGGCCTCCAGTGCTCGGATCGAGCGGTTGTTTGTTCGGTTTGGCGGGCAGCGGGCGCGACGGTCGAAGCCGGTCGCCACATGCCCCGATCAGTCGTTGATGCCGTGATCAGTCGTTGATAATCGCGAGCAGCTCCGACTCTTTGAGGATCAGGTAGTCCTCGCCGTTGTAGTTGACTTCGTTGCCGCCCCACTTGGCGAGCAGCACCTTGTCGCCCACGGAAACCAGCGGCGCACGCGTGCCGCCGTCCTTGAGGATCTTGCCCTTACCAACGGCTTTGACCTCGCCCCAAACCTGCTTCTGCTGCGCGTTGCTCGGCAGGAACAGGCCGCCCTTGGTCTTCTCTTCGGGTACGGCGCGCTGCACCAGGACATTGTCGTGCAAAGGAGTGATGGCCATCGCTTTCTCCAGTTCGTCGGCGCTTGATGCGGCCGACAGGGTTCGTCGTCAGACCCGTCCATGCGGGTATTTCGCTGTAAAATCAGCGCGTTTCGAGCGACTCGCTGCCGCGCACATCGATTCCAGCGGGCGCAAGGTAAGACGGCCACCGGCAGCGTCAAGGGTCCGAGCGCGATTTATTGGCCTCGAGGGCCAAGAGTTCCGCCGATCTGGACCAATCAGTTGTCGAGCAGATCCGCGACCGCGCTCAACAAGCCATCGTCTTGGGGGCTCACGTCTGGCGAAAAGCGTTTCACTACACTGCCTTTGTGCACGAGAAACTTGCCGAAATTCCACTGGATGTCGTCGCCACCACCGGCTTCGCTGCCGATCAGCCACGCGTAGAGCTTCGATCGCGTCGCGCCGTTGACGTCGCGTTTGGTGAGCAGCGGAAAATCGACACCATACGTCGTCGAGCAAAACGACAAGATCTCCTCGGCGGAGCCGGGTTCCTGGGCGCCGAACTGGTTGCACGGCACACCGATGACCTGGAACGGCGCCTCGGCGGTTTCGGCTGCGAGCGCCACGAGCTCGCGGTACTGGGGAGTCAATCCGCAGCGGCTCGCCACGTTGACGAAGAGCAGCGTCTGTTCAGCAAGCTCGTCGGCGCTGAGCTGGCGACCATCGAGGGTGGTGAGGTCGAAGTTGACGAAGGGATTGGCGCTCATGGCGACTCCTCGATGTATTTTTGGGCTGGATACAGGCCAGCGGACCGGCATCGTGTCGGCAACCGCAGACAACGGCAACCGAAAGCGACAAACAGCCGAGAAAGACGCGCAAACCTCGCGGCGAGATGCGCGCGTGGGAGAGAGGCGAATTGGTCGACACCGCCACCACGTCGTCGCCCGCGTGATAGCCGCGCGTGACCAGCCACATGCCGTTGGCCCCCACCGACTGGATGCTGTGCACCCACGAGTGCGTCTCGGCCACGAACTTCGGCCCGGTCCGCCGCTTCAACCCGTCCGCGCCCGCGCATCCCGAGCTCGCGACCAGCGCCGCGACGACAACGGCTCCGATCCATCCGTGATGACCCATCGCAAAATCTCCGTGTTGACCCGCTTCAATGCCCCTGCGACCGCAGCCACCCGACGTACTTATCGAAGAAGACCAGATGGTTCCACGGGTTGAACAGCCCCGGCTTGTCGCCCAGCAGGTGGCCGACCTCGTCCATGTGATCGGCGGGAACACAGCCGAGGAACGTGCCCCAGCGGCCGCTTTTCACCTGCACCATGCCGTCGTTGACGATGGGCGCGGTCAGCGTGCCGTCGATAAGGGCTTCCTGGACCGCGAAGAGCACGTCGACCGGATCAACGACGAGCGCGAAGTCCTTGATGAAAGCCACTTCCTTGTCCGGCTTGCACGCGCTGCCGCCGAACATATTTCCGGTCCGGCCGGTCACCGAGAAATAGGCCACTGCGTCGTCGTTTGGGTACTTCTTGTTGAACGCGGCGATGCCCTCCTTGGTGAACTGCTTGATGCCCTCCACCACGCTGCTCGCTTTGCCGCCTTTGTCGTAGACGGGCGCGCCGATGGCCTTGGTGAGCGCGTCGAGCAGCTTTTGCAGCTCCTTGGTGGGCAGCAGCTTCATCGCCATATCTGCGATCGGGGAGCCGAGGTTGGGCGTTGCATAGGTCGTCACGGACGCGACGAGATCGGGGCGCAATGACGCCACCACACGGGCATCGAGCCCGCCCTGTGAGTGGCCGATGATGTTGACCTTGCTGTGACCGGTCTTGGCGAGGATCGCCTCGATGCGTTTGATCAGCTGCGTGCCGCGCACCGTTGAGCTGTTGAAGGGGTCCACGGCCGGTGTGTAGACGTGTTTTTCACCCTTGGACTGCAGGTGCGGGACGACCTTGTAGAAGTAGGTCGCGAAGTTGAGGCCGGCGAACTTGTCGAAGCCGAAGAAGCCATGCGCCAACACGATCGGGTAGGGCGGCCCGAGGATCTTGACCACGGCGGTGTCGGTCGTTGCGTCTGACCAGTTCGCGTCGTCTCCGTCAATGTCGAAAGCGGAGCCAGCATCGAAAGCGGAGCTGGTGTCCGGTGAGCCCGAATCTTCGGTGCCGATTGCGGCGTCCTGGCCCGCAGCGGCCGAATCTGCGCGGTTTTCGTCGGCACCCGCCTCTTCTGAGCCCGAGCAGCCGGCGTTTGCGAGGGCTGCGACAGCTATTACAAAGGGCGTCAAAACGAGCGCGGCGGCCCTTCCGATGGGGGAAGGACCGCCGCGCAGAGGTTGTGCGAGCGTCAAGCGCTTACTCCAGCTTGTGGATGGTCTTCTTGGTCTTGATGACCGCTTTTTCGCCGCGCTTGATCTCCTTGCCGTCGATCGAGGTGATGCGGAAGGTCACGCGGCGGTTCTCCTCGCGGCACTTGGCGAGTTTCCGCTTGTTCTTGCGCTTGTTCTTAAGCAGCGCAGGAACGTCTTTGCAGACCGGCTCGGTCTCACCAAAGCCCTTGGCCTGCAGGCGCTTGGCGGGCACGCCCTTGTCGACCAGGTATTTGCGAACCGACTCGGCGCGCGCCTGGCTCAGCGTCATGTTGGCGTCGTCGTTGCCGGTGTCGTCGGTGTGCCCTTCGACCCCGATGCCCGTGATCTGCGCCTGGCTCTTGAGCACCGCCGCGACCGTGTTGAGCAGGTTGAACGACTTGCTCTTGATCTCGGCCTTGTTCACCTCGAAGTAGACCTTCTGCAGGATCTTGATCTCGGACTTGGTGATCACGACCGTCGCCTTGTTGCGCTCGGGGCAGCCATCGGTGTCCTTGATGCCGTTGAACGTCTCCGGCTTCTTGGGGCACTTGTCGACCTTGTCCGGGATGCCGTCCTTGTCGGTGTCGACGATCGGGCAGCCGCCCTCTTCCTTGACGCCAAACTTGTTGGGGCAGCGATCCTTCGTGTCGGGGAAGCCGTCGTTGTCGTTGTCGAGATCCGGGCAGCCGTCGTCGTCTTGGAACTTGTCGGCGTCCTCGGGCTTGTTGGGGCACTTGTCCTTGCCGTCGGGGATACCGTCGCGGTCGTTGTCCGGATCGGGGCAGCCGTCTCCGTCCTTGTACTTGTCCATGTCCTCCGCTTCATTGGGACACTTGTCCTTGGCGTCGGGGATCTCGTCGCCATCGTTGTCCGGGTCGGGGCAGCCGTCTTTGTCCTGGTAGCCGTCGGAGTCCTCGGGCTTCATCGGGCACTTGTCCTTGTCGTCGGGGATGCCGTCGTCGTCCTGGTCCCACTTGCCAGCGCCGAGGATCCAGCTCGCGCCAAACAGGAACTCCCAGTTCGCTGCGGTGCCGCCGACCGTCTTATCGGCCATGTTCACGTAGCGCGCGTCGAGGCGGATGAGCAGCTCGGGGATAACGAAGTACTTGGCACCGGCGCCGACGATGAGCGCAAAGTCGGTGTCCTGTTCGACGTAGTTCGTGTCGCCGATTTTGCCGCGCTGGGTGACGTTGAGCGTCTCGCCGCCCATGCCGATCCAACCGAACGGGCGCAGCTTGTCTTCCATCAGGTTGAGGTGGGCGATGCCGCCCGCGCGGAAGCCGAAAACGGTGCCGGTCGCGCTGCCGTCATCGAGCTCGGTGGGCTGGATTTTCAGCTCGCCTTCGACGCCGAGCAGGTTGTTGATGTTGTAGCCAAGACGGCCGCCAAAGCAGACACCGCTGGTGGGCGGGGCGCCGGTGAGGGACGTATTGCCAAGCTCGGTGTTCTCGTTCATGACCGAGAACCCGACGAACAGGCCGGCTTCCTTGCTGCCGCTGTGGTCAACGGCGGCGGCCGTCGCTGGCGCGAAACACGTCGCAGCGATGGCGGTTGCGGTGAGCACGCTGATGAGAACGTGCGGGCGGACGGTGCGTTGCATAGTTGAAACCCTCCCCAGGGACGCCGCCATGCTATTCGGCTGCGAGCAAACGTAAAGAATAGCGTTCAGTCTCGCGATCAAGTGGTCTATTACGACGGTGGTGTAGGCGAATTCCCTTCATGTTGGAACGTCTCGCGCACCACCACGGACGGGTAGCCCATCGTCCGAAAATGCACCCGCGCGAGGTACTCGCCGAGGATGCCGATCGAAAAAAGCTGGGCGCCCGCGAAGATCGAGACGATGGACGCGAGAAACGTAAAGCCCTCAACAGCCACGCCCCAGACCAGGTAGACGCCGAGGACGTACGCAAAGGTCAGCAGGCCGAAGCCCGCGAAGACAAGGCCGCTCAATGACGCGAGCCGCAGGGGCAGGACGCTGTAGGCCGTCGCCATGTTGATCGCGTGTTTGACCAGCTTGGTGAACGTGTAGTTGCTCTGCCCGTGGCGGCGCTGGGCGTGTTTGACCTCGACAGCCGCGATGCGACGAGTGCCCCAGGTGAGCAGCGCGTCGATGTCGACGAAGGGGCCGACGTAGGTCGAAAACGCGGCCACGATCTCGCGCCGGAAGACGCGAAAAGCGGACGTATCGGACGCGAAGTGCACGTCGAGCAGGCGTTCGAGGGCGAACTTGGCGATCACCGACGAGGCGTCGCGCCACCACCCGTGTTGCTCGCGCTCGGGCACCCCGTAGACGACGTCATAGCCGTCCTCGAGCCGCGCGATCATGGCGGGGATCGCCTCGGGCGGGTGCTGGTTGTCGTCGTCCATCGTCACGACGAGGTCGTAGCGGGCGCGGTTGATCCCGGCGAGCAGCGCGTTGTGCTGGCCGAAGTTGCGCATCAGGTTGACGCCGATGACGCGGTGGTCCGCTTCACAGAGCGCGCGGATGCGATCCCAGGTGTCGTCCGTGCTGCCGTCGTTGACGAGGATGATCTCGTACGCGTCGCTAATGCCGGGCAGCGCGCCATGCAGGTCGGCGACCACCTCGGGGATGTTCGCGCCGCTGTAGTAGCAGGGAATGACGATGCTGAGCGAGGTCACAGGTCGGGTTCCAAGCTACGGGTTCGCCGCTGGTCGTGGCCGATGGCGGTAGACCAGGCAGGTGTAGCCGAAGAGCTCTTGTTCGCTCTCGAGGAAAAACGCCGGGCACGCGTCCACGACCTCGCGGTGGATCGGGTAGTAGTAGACCAGCACGGCGTCGCGCGGTTGGGCGGCCAGGGACGCGGCGATGCGGTCGATCACCCGCCCCATCAGGTCGGCGTCAAAGGGGTAGAAGAAGTAGAAGATGTTCTCGTCGCCCACGTACTCGTACTGGACGGCGTCGATGTGCACGACCTGCACCGGCGCGCGGACCTGGCCGGCGTCCTTGAAGGCGGCGATGTTGCGCTCGGCGTCGTCACAGAGCTCGCGCGAAAACTCGATCCCGACAACACGCTTGAGCGGCAGCTGCGACGCGAGCAGGAGTGTGCGGCCCTTGCCACAGCCGTAGTCGACGAACACGCCAGGCTGCGGAAAGCGCACCATCGTCAACGCCTTGCGAAACGGCAAAATCCCGGTCGGCTGGTACATCTGGCCCTTGGCGGCGGCCTCTTCATCGACGTCGAGCTCATCGAGCTCTGCCCGGCTGGCGGTGTCGACCCCCCAGCGCTTGTCGAACGCCATGTCGTACAGGCGGGCGACGGCGAGCTTGGCGGTGCGGCGCAAACCGACCCGCGTGACGCTGGCGAAGGCCTCGTGGGCGACCGACGTGTACCTCATGGCGCGTTCCTCACCGCGTTGGTGCTCTGCGTCTTGGCGATCATCCGGCGCGCCTCACGCTGTTGACCTTGCTGACGAGCTCATCGGCCAGCGCCTTTGCATCTTCGCGGATGCCGCGCAGGTAACGGGACCGGAACGAGCGCTGCTTGTCGAGGCCGAGGAAATACAGCCCCGGCGTCTGCATCGACTGTTGGTTGCTCATGCGCGGCAGGCCAGTCTCCTCATCGACGCTGATGAGCCGGTTGAGGTGGTCGAGCGCTGGCAAGAAGCCGGTGGTGTAGATGACGGCATCGAAGGGCTCGCGCATGCCGCCTTTGAACTCGATGTCGGTGTCGTGAAAACGCGCGATATCGGGCACCTGGCGGACCGCGCCGGACAGCAACAGGTCCTTTTCGCGGCCGCCTTCCATCGGCGGGAAGGTGTCGTCGAGGCCGAATGGATCGCTGAGCACCTGCCGGTCTTCCCACAAAAAGTAGACCCAAAACGACAGCTTGAGCGCCCACGGACGGGGCGCGAAGCTGACGGGGCCGCGCGTCGAAAGCACGACGTCAAAGCCCAGACCGGCGTCGTGGAGCTCGGCCAACGTCTGCCCGGCTGAGATGCGCCGCCCGACGACGAGCACGCGCGGACTGTGCACGCCGATGTCGCGGTGAAGGCGCTCGGCGGAGTGGAAATCGTGCACATGCCGCTGGTGGATGCGGGAGCCGTCCATGTTCGGATAGGTCGGCATGCGCGGCTTGGCGAAATAGCCGGTTGCGTTGACCAACAAGCCGGTGCGCAAATCGCCGCTGCCGGTATGGACCACGAAGTTGCCGCCGTCGTGGGTGACGTCGAGAACCGGCGTGTTGTGCCGCACGTCAAAGCGCCGCTCGCCCGCATAATCGCGCAGGTAGGCCGAAAACTCGTGGCAGGTGTGCATCTTGTGCTGATCGGTGGCGGTCGCGCGGGTGCCCGGCAGGTGGTTGACCTTCCACGGCGACAGCAGCGTGATGTTTTGCGGCATGTTGGCCCACGAGTGGCCGGCCGCATCGCCCGATTCGAGCAACACGGGCTCGATGCCCTGCTGCACGAGGCAATGCGCCAATGACAGGCCAGCGGGACCCGCGCCGATGATGACGACTTCGTGGTCGCTGACGGCCACGGCTTCCCCAATGGCGGGCTGAGATGTGCTCTTGGGCACCTTCTTCTTGGTCGACTTAGCCATGCGCCCCGCCAGGTCCGTTGGAGGTAGATGCATCCGCCCCGGGCGCGTTCAGCCGGGCTTTCTCATCAGGCTGGGCGAGGTCGTATGCAGCGAAGACATCGTCGAATGTTGCAGCGCGCGCGACGATGTCGGTCACTTCGCCGCTTTCGTCAACCGCGGCCATCGCGGGCGCGGGGCGGATGAAGGGCGGCTTGAGGACGTTGGTGTAGGCGCCGACATTGTGAAAGACGAGCCAGTCGCCGACGCCGAGCTCACCGTGGTAGCCGGCGAACATCACGTCGTCTTCCATGCAGGTGTAGCCGGTGACATCGAGCGGGCCGGACGCGACGTGCTGCATCGGGCCGGCGGGTTGGCGCACGACGTCCATCGGCAGGTTGGCCGAGTTCTTGGTCGGTTTGATGTTGTAGACCGAGCCGCTGACCATCGCGATCCGGCCGGCGAGCAGGTCCTTGAGCGCGACCACCTG